>QWCT01000134.1_pt1 | contig 117771 bp, 90 predicted proteins | sample 1972681 | NCBI WGS metagenome assembly QWCT01 (sample SAMN09866701, study PRJNA288562) | Human oral metagenome isolate pre3_saliva, whole genome shotgun sequencing... | isolation source: mouth | host: Homo sapiens | place: USA: California
CTCGTCATCTCTGATCAGGTCGCGCAACGCCGCAGTATTTAGCCCTCCGGGTGGATCGATCGCGAGCCTAAGGGCTTGCTCTAACCGTTCTTCCAACATATCAATTACACTAAACCTTTGAGTGCGCTCGAAGGCAAACTGCTATGGTGCTTCACGTTCTGTGACCTGGGATAGGTGTGGCTGATGTTGGCAAGGTAGCCGTTCAGGAACGGTACGGTAGCGGTTGGTCAAGTCCTGTGGAGTGGTGTAATCGTTTTGTGTCCTTCGGGTTGGGTACCGCAGACAGCTCGCCGGGAAACGAGGGTTGGCAGCCGGGTATGGTGGTGGTTCCGTAGGAACGTCGGGGCACTTTCCCGAGGGCTCATCGAGAAAGGGTCTGCTGTAGCCCCATGCGCACGCTATACACTTCCTTCGCTCCTACTGCAGGAGCAAGGAACATACCGCCTCGACCCGTCCAACCCAAGCGGCATCCTAAACTCTTGGCCCAACCACCGCATCCAACCTAAAAAATAAAGCCCCAAACCATAAGGTCCGGGGCTTGTGGAGCGGCTGACGGGAATCGAACCCGCGTATCAGGCTTGGGAAGCGTGCGCTCTACCATTGAGCTACAGCCGCATCTTTTTCAGTGTATCGCGCTTGCTTGTCGGGGGCGAAATGTGTTGCGGCTGTTTGTGTGCGGGGTGGCGGGGTTGAAATGTGATGTAGGCCTGTGTGCTGGGGCTGGTGGATGCCTGCACGTGGGTGGTGTTTGCCAGGTATCCTTTAAACGTGCTTATTTCAGATCGCGATATTCGTCAAGAGATTGCTGATGGGCGCATCGTTCTTGATCCGTTCGATGAGTCGATGATTCAGCCTGCAAGTGTGGACGTGAGGATTGATCGTTTCTTCCGTCTGTTCGATAACCATAAGTACCCGCATATTGATCCTTCTCAGCCGCAGGAGGATTTGACGCGCCTGGTTGAGGTGGCTCCTGATGAGCCGTTCATCCTGCATCCGGGTGAGTTTGTGTTGGGTTCTACGTATGAGAAGGTGACTCTGCCTGATGATGTGGCTGCCCGCCTGGAGGGTAAGTCGTCGTTAGGTCGTTTGGGTCTTCTGACTCACTCTACGGCTGGTTTTATTGATCCTGGTTTTTCGGGGCATGTGACGCTTGAGTTGTCGAATATGGCGACTTTGCCGATTATGTTGTGGCCGGGTTCTAAGGTTGGTCAGTTGTGTTTCTTCCGTTTGAGTAGCCCGACTGAGCATCCGTATGGTTCTGGTGCGTATGGTAACCGTTACCAGGGTCAGCGTGGCCCGACTGCTTCGCGTAGTTATTTGAATTTTCATCAGACGATGATTCCTGCGGATGGTTCTGTGGAGTCTTAGTCTTTCCCGCTTTGGGGTGCGGGCGTGCAGGCTGTGTGTTTGTGCGCCCGCGTTGGGCGGTTTTTCGCCTGTTGTGCTCGTGCGTTCACTCGCGTGCGGGTTTTTATCTCTCACTCTCTAAGGATTTTTGATGAATCTGAAGCCTGTTGTTCTGCGTGTTGCTGGCGCGGAAGTTTCTTTGTATCTGATTGATATGTCGGACTCTTTTGTGGAGCGTTTTAAGAAGGCGTGGGAGCCTCTTGCTCCGGAGTTTTTTGATACTCCTGATGAGGCGTATGCTTCGTTGTCTCGTTTTGATCAGGTGATGTTGGTTCATGCGCCGACTGATGAGTCGGTGATGGATTTGGCGAATCCGTTGATGGGTTCGTTTGATAAGGTTTCGACGCTGCGTGTGGCTGATGATGATTCGGGTATGCAGGATCTGACGAGCCGTATTACGTTGGCGATGATTGAGCAGCTGGTTGGTCGCGGTGTGATGCTGCATGCGGCTGTTATTGGTGACCCTGAGTCGAAGCGCGCTGTGGCGCTGGTGGGTGTTTCTGGTAGCGGTAAGACGACTGCGTCGCGTTTCTTGGGTTCGAAGTTTGCGTACCTGACTGATGAGACTGCGATTATTTCGGATGAGGGTGTTGTGTCGCCGTATCCGAAGCCGCTGTCTGTGATTGTTGACCCGAATGCGCCGAAGGATCAGCAGAACCCGGTGGATCTGGGTTTGAACGTGGTTGATCGTGATGACCTCAGCTATGAGCTGTCGCGTATTGTGTTCATTTCTCGTGATGAGTCGGCTTCTGAGCCGTATTTTGAGCGTGTTCCACTGCATGAGGCTCTGGTGTTCTTGAGTGAGCAGAGCTCGGGTCTGGCGCGTCACCCTGAGGGTGTTGTGTCGCTGGCTAAGCTGGTGGAGCGTTGCGGCGGCGTGTGGCGCCTGGTGTACTCGGAGGTTGAGGATACTTTGCCGCTGGTTCAGGATCTGCTGAATGGCGGTGAGCTGCCGAATGCTGATGAGGTTGAGAGCCTGGAGAAGTACACGGTTGAGGATCACCTGCCGGGTGTGTTCTTGAACGGTACGATTGCGGTTTCTCGTATGCCGGGTACTTCGGGTGTGCGTGTGGGTGAGGACGGCCCGTTCTTGCTGCTGTGTGACACTGAGCTGAATGAGCTGTCTGATTTTGCGGCTGAGTGCTGGCTGCAGGCTGAGGGCGACATTTCGTACGATGACCTGTTTGCGCGTCTGGCTGAGATCTTTGAGGGTCTGCCTGCGGAGGCGTATGACGAGAACCTGAGCGCTCTGGCGGCTGGTTCGATGCTGTGGGTTCGTGTGATTGATGATCCGCTGATTGATGACGCGACCTGGGCTCAGCTGACCAGCGATGAGGTTCTTGATGAGGAGGAGCAGCAGATTGCGCTGGATTCCTCCGAGGATGCTGTCTCTGACGATGAGGATGACGTGGTGGAGGACTAGCCGCCGCGGCTCTCCGCTGATGAGCACCGCCGAATAAGCACTGCTTAAGCACGAAGGAGGGGCGGGTAGAAGATGATCTTCTACCCGCCCCTCCTGTTGCGTTCGCGAGGTTGCGTTTGCGGGGTGCGGAGAGCTTAGCCCCGCGCAGCCTTACTGAGCCGCTTTACTGGCCAGCCTTGTCGCGGCGCTTCTGTTCACGCTTCTGCTCGCGGCGAGCCGCACGCATACGCAGCGGACCGGGCGCCTTCACCGGCAGCAGCAGGAGCAGACCCGCCACCACAACGATCAGAATACCGAGCACACCCCAAATCTGCGCGCCCATGATGCTCACGCACAGACCGAACAGCATCGGTGCCAGGAAGCTAGTGGCACGACCGGTGGTCGAGTACAGGCCGAACAGCTCACCCTCAGTACCGGGGTCCGCCAGACGCGCCAGGAAGGTGCGGGACGCCGACTGCGCCGGACCCACGAACAGGCACAGCAGCAGGGCGCATACCCAGAACACGCCCGGTTCGGGGAAGAACAGCAACGGGGTAGCCGCCAAGATAATGCCGACCAGCGAGATAACAATAATCGCCTTCGGGCCCAGGTAGTCATCCAGGTAGCCGCCCAGGATCGCGCCAGCCGCCGCGACAGCGCTACCGGCAATACCGAACAGGATCACCTCGGAAGTGCTGAAACCGAACGTGCCCGCCGCGAGAATACCGCCGAACGTAAAAATACCGGACAGACCATCACGGAACACCGCCGAAGCAATCAGGAACCACAGGGTCTGCGGGGACGTCATCTTCAGCCGCTTAATGGTGCGCCACAGCGCCTTGTAGGAGGCGAGCAGACCGCCCTGACGAGCCGGGGAGAGACGCTCCATACCGAGCTCCAGGAAACGCAGTTCGCGGGTGGGCAGCACCTCCGGCAGGAAGCGCTCGCGGGTGCGCATACGCACCAGCAGCGGCAGGCAGAAGATCAAACACCAGGCGGCGGCAAACAGTGCGACCGCACGGATATTCAGGGCGTTATCGGTGGTCAGGCCGAGTACTTCGGGGGTAAGCACAAAACCCCACAGCACCACAGCCAGCGCCAGGATGCCGCCAATGTAGCCGGCGGCCCATCCTGCGCCCGAAATCTTACCGATATTCTCCGGGTGGGAGATGCGCGGCAACACCGCGTTATAGTTCACGTACGCGAACTCGCTGAACACGCTCGCCGCAGAAATCAGCGTGACACCCAGCCACAGGTACTGCGGGGTGGGGCCCACGAAGAAGCACGCCGCCATCGAACCGACCAGCAGCATGGTATTCACGCCAAGCCAGAAGATGCCCCTGCCGGACTTGTCGTTACGCTGACCGGTCACCGGCGCCAGGATCGCAATGAGGAAACCGGCAATGGTCAGACCCAGCGACAGCGCCGAAGAAGTCTCTTCGGGGGAGCCGAAGTAGCTGCTGGTCAGATAGACGGTGAAGATGAAGGTCGTCATAATCGAGTCGAAGCTCGACGAACCAACATCCCACATGACCCAGGATGCGACCGAGCGGCGGCTGTTCGCGTGGTCAACGACCCTACGCGGAGCCTTCGTCTTACGGCGGGGAGAAGAAATAGTCATAGTTGTGCTTTCGGATGCCGAGGTGGCGCTTCAGCGTAGCGGCGGCATGAAACCTGCTGAAGTAGAGCGGGCGTGCTGAAGATGGAACACCAGGCGGTACGTACCGAGTGGAGATACGTACCGCCTAGTTCATGAACTTTCGCGCGGAAGGCGCAAAGCCTTAGTTGAAGAAACGACGCTGCAGGCGAGCAATACCGAAGCTCACCACAGCACCCGCGACGGAGGTCAGAACGGTCCAGAGGATGACCTGACGCAGGGTGTCTTCAGAGTCGTGGGAAATGGCGGGAGGCTGGTTGCCGGTAGCCTTGGTCCAGGCTGCGCCCAGGCCCTTACCAACCAGGGCAGCAGCGCCCATGTTGATACCCGCAATAGCAAGCTTAGCGACGGGGTTCATGTGTATCTCCTTAGCTGTATACGATGCGGCGTCCTGCCCGTGAACCCCTTCGGGGTTGGGTGAGAAAAGAGCGCCACTCCCTAGCGTATAGGGTTTAAGGCGTTCGTGCCGCCTTGGAGCCGCTCCGTCCCAAAATTGTACACCGTGCAATTCTGTAATGCGGGCAGAAGAAGAAAACAAAAAGCGGCAAATTGGCGCGAACAGCCAGACACGCCTACAATCGAACCTGGGCTTCCACCCGCACCACAACGGTACGGACAAGGAACCCCACAACGACAGGGGAGCGCCACCGAGGCGCTGAGAGTGCTAAGCAGACCCTCGAACCTGATCCGGTTAGTACCGGTGTAGGGAGTCGAATTTCTTCTCAATGCCCTCGTCCATTCAGAGGGCGAGGACATTCCCCTTCCAACGAAGGAAGGACCACCAATGTCGCAGAACGTAACCCCCGCCTCCAAGGCATCTAGCCAGGCATCTACCCAGGCAGAAACGAAGAAGCCGAACCTGCGCTGGCGAGTCAACGAAATCGTTATCGCCGCAGTCATCGCAGTAGCCTGCGCCGTCATCTTCTGGATCTGGGACATCGCAGTCGGCCCCGCCGCGAAAACCGCACTCGTAGCAGCACCCGAATTCCGCCCCATCGTCGCCGGCGCATGGCTGCTTGGCGGCACCCTCGGCGGCCTGCTCATCCGCAAGCCCGGTGCGGCACTCTTCGGCGAAATCGTCGCAGCATTCATCTCCGTACTCTTCACCGGCGGCGCGTGGAGCGGCGAAATCCTGATCGCAGGCTTCTTCCAGGGCATCGGCGCTGAAATCGCCTTCGCAATCTTCCGCTACCGTCGCTGGGACGCATTCGTAGCAGTCTTCGCCGGCGCGCTCAGCGGCCTGTTCATGGGCGTTAACGAAATCTTCATCTACTACCCCGACATGGAACCGGTCAAGGCAATCATCTACGTAGCGTGCGCCGTCATCTCCGGTGCAATCATCGCAGGCTTCCTCGCATGGATTCTCGTGCAGAACCTCGCCAAGACCGGTGTGCTCTCCTCGCTGGCATCCGGCAAGACCCGCCGCTAATCACCAGCAACTAGACACCCCTAGTCACTCACAACGAGTCACCACTCGGCACACTCAGCAGCCACAAGGCTAAGGAACCATTATGGAAGCAACACCGCGCGGGGCGCGCATCGAGCTCAACAACTTCAGCTGGCACCACCCCGGACGCCCAGAACCCGTCATCAGCGGACTCAACCTCACCATCAACCCCGGTGAAAAAGTCCTGCTACTGGGCACCTCCGGCGCCGGCAAATCGACGCTCCTGCACGCCATCGCCGGTGTGCTCCACGATGACGACGGCGAATCCGCCGGCGGCACCATCACCATCAACGGGCAAGCACCCGCCGAAGCACGCGGCACAGCAGGCATGATGCAGCAGGACCCCGAATCCTCCATCGTCATGGCAACCGTCGGCAACGACGTCGCGTTCGGCCCCGAAAACCTGCGCGTACCCCGCGAAGAAATCTGGGGCCGCGTCACCGAAGCCCTCACCGCAGTAGGGCTCAACCACCTGCCCCTCGACCACCCCAGCAGCGCGCTATCCGGCGGTCAGAAGCAGCGCCTCGGCCTGGCGGGCATCCTCTCGATGCACCCCGGCGCCATGATCCTCGACGAACCCACCGCCAACCTCGACCCCACCGGCGTGCAGGAGGTGCGCGACAGCATTCTTGCCGCCGCGGAAGCCACCGGCGCGACCCTGCTCGTCGTGGAACACCGCGTGAGCATCTGGGCACCGCACATGGACCGCATTATCGTGCTCGGCGAAGGCGGCACCATCACCCATGACGGCGCACCCGACACCGTACTCACCGAAGCACGCCAAGAACTCATCGACGCGGGCGTGTGGGTACCCAACTACGTACCGCGCGCGCCGCAGGCTAGTGCCGATAATGAGGCGGGCGGCGAAGCGCTACTGCGCGCCGAAAACCTCAGCATCACCCGCGCACAACCCACCCCCAAACAACGACGCGCACGCCGACGCACCATCAAACGCCTCGGCGACACCTCCGCACCCGCACCCATCGACCTGCCCGTGCTGCGCGGCGGCATCAACCTCACCCTGCACGCCGGCGAACACCTCAGCGTGCTCGGCCCCAACGGCGCCGGCAAATCGACCCTAGCCCTTACCCTCGCGGGGCTCCTCACCGCGCCCAACGGCACCCTCACCGCCACCGACGCGCTCCGTAATTACGACGGCAACCACGGCGGCGAGCGCGGCAGCAACCACGACAGCGAGCGCGCCCACTGGGACGTGCCCACCTGGACCCCCGCCCAAATGCTCAGCCGCATCGGCTACGTCTTCCAAGAACCCGAATACCAATTCATCCGCGGAACCGTACGCGAAGAACTCGAACTCGGCCCCCGCCGACTCGCCGCACTCACCCGCAACCCCCTCAACGAAGACGACCTCACCGCACGCACCAACGAGCTCGCAACCCGCCTACGCCTCACCCACCTACTCGACGCCAACCCCTTCACCCTCTCCGGCGGCGAAAAACGCAGGCTCTCCGTCGCCTCCGCACTCGCCACCGCACCCAAAATCCTCATCCTCGACGAACCCACCTTCGGCCAAGACGCACGAACCTGGGCAGAACTCGTCGACCTCATCCGCGAACTACTCGCAGGCGGCACCGCCATCATCTCCATCACCCACGACGAAGACTACACCGCCGCACTCGGCGGCAACCACATCACCCTCGAAGCCACCGCAACCCCCGGAAAGGAGAACGCATGAACACCGACTTCTTCGGCACCATCGACCGAACCAGCTACTTCAGCAACCTCAACGCCGGCGTAAAACTCATCGTCTCCTTCACCCTCATCATCGCCGCACTCATCGTGCGCGACCCCCTCACCTCCGGAATCCTCTTCGCCCTCGAACTGCTCGGATTCATCCTCGTCGGATTCCGACCCGTCAACGTCCTCGCCCGCTTCTGGCCCATCCTCATCGCCGTCATCACCACCGGCTGGTCCGTCGCCATGCTCAGCGCCAAAAGCGGCACCACCATCCTCGACCTCGGCTTCAACACCATCACCACCGACTCCGCCGCCGTCGGCGCAGCCATGATGATCCGCTCCCTCGCCATGGTCCTGCCCACCCTCGCATTCGTACTCACCACCGACCCCACCGACCTCGGCGACTCCCTCGCACAAACCTTCAAACTGCCCTCCCGGTTCGTGCTCGCCACCGTTGCCGCCCTGCGCCTCGTCGGCATCCTCTTCGCCGAATGGAACGCCCTCGGCCAGGCACGACGCGCCCGCGGACTCGGTGCAGGCCAATCCCTCGCCGGACGCGCCCAAACCTTCGGCGGGCAAAGCTTCGCCCTGCTCGTGCAGGCTATCCGCCGCGGCTCCCGCCTCGCCATCACCATGGAGGCGCGCGGCTTCGGCGCAGGCGAACGCACCTGGGCTCGCGTACCGTCCTATTCGCCGCGTGACGTGCACGTGAGCATTGCCGCCGCCGTCATTATCGCTGTTGCGTACGGTGCATCTATTGCGGCGGGTACGATCCAGTTCCTCTGGGGCTAGTTCTTTCCGGCAGTAGCTTGCGGTTCCGCTTTCGTGGCTCCGCTGGGGAGGCGGTATTCGCCCTCGTTCCTACAGAGCTTCTCCAGATATACGAAAAGGGACGGCATCATCCTCGCTCCTACAGGGGCACCCGTCCTCGCTTCGCTTCGGACACCCTGATGTCGCTACGGATAATACCGTCCCTTTTTGTACGTGTTTAGCTCTGCTTGGGAGACGGTATTCGCCCCCGCTTTGCTTCGGGCACCCTGAGGGCGCTTGGCGGAAAACGCGGCTACACCCGCTACTACCGAACAGGAAGGTACAGGCACCTCCTGCCTACGGTTCGGCTGCGAACGTACAATAAGACTATGTCTAGTACCGTTATTCTTCTGAACGAGCAGAACCCGCAGGGCATCTTCGTTGACCCGTCCGTGCCCCTCATCAGCGTTGATGATCAGGGCTTCACCCGCGGCGACGGCGTCTTCGAGACCATGCTGTCCGTCAACCGTCGCGTGCGTAAGCTCGGCATGCACCTGTCCCGCCTCGAGTCGTCGGCGCGCATGCTGGATTTGCCTGACCCGGAACCTGAGATTCTGCGTTCGGCGGTGGAGCGCCTCATGCGTGAGGCGACCGCCGGTGCCGAGACTGCGCTGGGCGAAGAGCACATCGTGAAGATTATTATTTCGCGCGGCCCCACCCAGGCGGTGACTTCCATGCAGCCGGGCCCGTACACGCTGATTATGGCGTCGCCGGTACCTGCTTCTATCGTGAAGCGCCGTACCGAGGGTGTGAAGGCGATGCTGCTGCCGCGCGGCCACGAGCCGATGGATAACAGCGCCTACCCGTGGCTGCTGGGCGGCGCGAAGACCCTCTCCTACGCGGTGAACATGGCGGTCCTGCGGTATGTGCAGGAGCGCGGCGCGGATGACGCTATCTTCATCACCGATGAGCGTCGCGTGCTGGAGGGTGCCACCTCTTCGGTGCTGGTTGCGAAGATTGAGGACGGCAAGAAGGTGCTGTACACGCCTGAGCCGAGCCACGGCATCCTTCCCGGCACCACGCAGGGCGCGGTGTTCGAGGCGGCACGCCAGGCTGGTTGGGAGCTGGGCTTCGGCCCGCTCTACCCGCAGGATTTGTTTGAGTCGGACGGCGTATGGCTGGCGTCGTCGGTGCGTCTGATTGCGCCGGTGACTCACCTAAACGGTACGGCGCTGGCGCATGACCCGGAGCTGACCGCTACGCTGCTGGGTTACCTGGCACAGCAGAGCTAAACGCATACAAAAAAGGGACGCCGCATATTTCCTCCGCACCTACGCAGGGGCACCCGTCACCCGGACGCTCCGCCCCTCCTTGCTTCGCTGCGGAGAGCGCCCGGGCTGACACCCTGAGGGTGCTTCCGGAAAACGCGGCAGCCCCTGCGCCCATGTACGGGCGCAGCAAAGCCCCGGATGCGCAACCCTTAGAGGGTCGCCCAGCCGGGGCTTTAGCTACACAAAAAACAACAGGCTAGTGGCCCGCCGCCGGAGCACCCTGACCTTCACCAGCACCGTGGCTCAAACCGTCAGCAGAGTAGTCCGAATCCTTACGCGGGGTAGTCCACAGCACCAGCGCCGTCAGGACCGCGAAACCCAGAATGGAGAAGCCCATCGGCAGGTACTCATGCTCACCGGCAAACGACACCAGCGGCGCCGCCAACGCACCCAGCATCGCCTGAACCGTACCCATCACCGCCGAAGCACTACCCGCCATGTGGCGCGCCTCGTTCAACGCCAACGCCGAAGCATTACCAAAAATCAGGCCGCACGAGCTGGTCAGCAGGAACAGCAGAACCAGCGTCGGCACCAGCGAAATACCGACAAGGAAGCTAACCACCAGCAGCGAAGACACCACCAGCAGGCTCACCACGCCGACATTCACGATGCGGCGCTGCGCTACACGACCAACCAGCTTCGTCGCAATCGCGCTGAACAGCACAATACCAATCGAGTTCACACCGAACACGATAGTGAACTCAGTCTCGGACAACCCCAGAATCTTCTGCAACACAAACGTCGAACCGGAAATATACGAGAACAGCGCACCAAACGCGAAGCACATCGTCAGCATGAAACCCAGGTAGCGGCGAATCTTGAAGACCTTCGGCAGCTCCGAGTACACGCTCAGGGCGGTACCCTGGTAGCGTTCCTCCACCGGCAGGGTCTCCTTAATCACGAAGATCACGCCGAGCATCATGATCGCGGTAATCACGCCGAGCACATGGAAAATATCGCGCCAGCTACCCCACGACAGCACCCAGCCACCAAACAGCGGCGCAAGCACCGGCGCGAAGCCGTTAATCATCATCATGACGCCCATGAGCTTAGCGGTCGCCAGACCCTCAGTCGTATCAGCCACGATGGAACGCGCCAGTACCGCACCAATCGAACCGGTGAAGCCCATCATGAAACGCGCAAAAATCAGCAGCTCAATATTCGGCGCGAAACCACACGCCACCGTCGCAATGAAACAAACCACCGCACCGATCAGCAGCGGCTTGCGGCGGCCCGTCTTATCCGACAGGGGACCCACGACCAGCTGCCCGAGCGCCATACCCACCATGAACGCACTCAACGTCAGCGATGCGTTCGTGCTGGTGGTGTTCAGATTCTCAGCGACTGCGGGCAACGCCGCCAGGTACATGTCCGTGGCGAGCGGCGCGATAGCGGTCAGCAACGCCAGAACAACAATGAAAAGGGGCGATAGCCCGAAGGAGGTCTTAGTCGACTTCGAAGACATTAGTCTTAGTTTTTCTTTCTGCGTGATGCGCGTGCAACGGCGCCTGCGGCTCTACAAGACGTGGATGCGGCGGTACCGCCCCAGGGGATGAGCTTGCGCAGGCTGGAAGCACAACTTGTTCACGGTAGCAGAATTGGGCGCGGCTTCGTAAGTTAAATCTTTAATATTTTTTTGAGCTGGGAGAGACAGGACTTCAGAGGGTCCGCAGAAGGGACGGTGCTATCCACGCTCCTACAGGGGCACCCGTCCTCGCTTCGCTTCGGACACCCTGATGTCGCTTACGGATAACACCGCCCCTTGGGCGGTTTGTTTTAGCCTGCCGCTCAGTCCCCCAGTGCTGAAGAAATATTTGAGAAATATTCTTGAGAAGCATTGCTAGGCCCAACGGCATAATCTACGTTGGTCATACCACGCGATACGACCGGAGGGCCCCTCAGATGCGCAACCACTATTACAAATATTTGCTATGCATCCTGCTGCTTATAGTTTGTGTCTTGCTCATAATCTTTGCCGTGCTTTCTAACAACAACCCGGGTAGCGAAAAGGACGGCACTGCCTCCACGCACGCGCCGAGCAATACCTCAACCTACTGGGATATAGACCGCATGGAATCCGCCAGCCCGGCTCCCATGCCTCAGTAAAACTGCCTCTAAATAGCCGTAGGGCCCAATGCTTCGAGATACACGAAGCATTGGGCCCTACTGTCTTGTAGGCAGCTGTTACTGCGCCGCGCTGTCGTAGATGAAGTCCACGGTCGCGTAGTCCTCCGGGATCTCGGCGAGCAACGCCTCCTCCTGCGCCGCCCAGCGTTCCCAATGCGGGCGGAACGTGTCACCGTCACGAGCCATGGCGCGTTCGTGGCGCACTTCGTCCGGGGCGGTGGCGAGAATACGCACCTCGCAGGCGCCAGCAATCGCGCCGACACCCTCACAGATGATGACCTGCGTAGCCGCCGGGTCGACGGTGCGCACCTCACCGGGGGTGCCCGCCTCCCAATCCCACGGGGTGTAGGTTCCGGCAATACCTTCGGTCAGCTGCACGGATAGCGCGTCCCACGCCTCCACGCCGTCGAAGAGGCCGTCCCAGCCGGGGTAGAAGTCGTCCAGGTGCAGCACGTGCACGCTGTGCCCGGCGGCGGTGAGCTCCTGCTCAAGCTGCGCGGCGAGGCTGGTTTTGCCGGTGCCGCTGCGGCCGTCAATGCCGATGATCAGCGGGATCTGCGCGAAGTCGGCGAGGAACTGGGCACGGAATTCGGTGAATTCGGCGGTGTCCATGTCGAAGTCGTTGCCGATGCCATGCTCCAGGCGCAGCATGTCTTTGCAGAGCTCCAGGATTTCGGTGGTGCCGGTGACGCGGCGGTTCTGGTTTAGGGGGATACGCTGGCTCACTGCGCGTCGCCTTCCTGTTTGAGGTGGTTGATGAGGCAGCGTGCGGCGGCGTCAATGAGGCCGGTGGTGTACACGAAGTCGCGTTCGCTACCGTACCAGGGGTCGTAGATGCCGAGCTGGTCCAGGTGGGTGGTGGTGACCTTCGGGTCAAAGCTGCGCATCATACGGATCTTGGCTTTGTCCTCGTCGTTGCGGGCGAGGGCTTTGAGGCGCAGGTAGTGGGGTGCGTCCATGGCGAGGATGAGGTCGTTGCGGTCGAAGTCCTCGACGGTGAAGACGCTGGCGCGGTGTGCAGACGGGTCGATACCGCGGGTGGTGAGCTGCGCGGCGGCGCGCGGGTCGATGCGGTTGCCTTCTTCTTCGTTGCTGATGCCGCTGGAGGTGACGGTGACGGGCACGCCGGCTTCTTGGGCGTGCTGGCGGATGAGGTATTCGCCGACGGGGGAGCGGCAGATGTTGCCGGTGCAGACAGTCATGATTCGGTACATGGTTCTAGTGTATCGGTGGGGTAGAGGGTGGTTGGGCGCGGGGTGCGAAAAGGCCCCGCCGACGAGGGGCCGGCGGGGCCTTTTAGGGGTGAGTACTATTCGGTTTTGTCTTCTTCTGCCTCGTCAGATTCGTCTACAGGCTCTGCAGGATCACTCTCCGTATACTTTCTATCCGTCTCATTCCAGGAATCCGGGTCAAATAATCTAGTTCCAACAGGAATCCTGAATTTTTTGCCTTTGAGTTCCGCTTTTCCAAGTTTGATTTTATGAGGACTATCAGTAATCGCAAAAAAATTATATTTCTTTTTGTCAACATTGTAAGAAAAATAAGCTACAGATTTAATTTTACCATCTGAATCAACAAATGATGGTGATTCGTTCTTAAAAAATGCGCTGAAATTTACAGGGCCTTCAAAGCGTGCCAGTCTAAAATTCGCAGTTTTCTCAAAATATGCGTCGGTAAATCCTAATTCTCCCTTAAAGTTTGTTGCATGGAAGCTAGTATGACTAAAAAATCCACTTTGATTGAAATGTGCAGTTTTTTTGAATCGCACCCAATTAAAGATTGCATCCCCGCCAAAGAAAGCATGTGTAAAATATGTTTCTCCAAGAAAACGTGTGCGTGTAAAATATAGCTCTTCCTTGGATTTTGCCTCAGTGAAATTTGCATCCCCTATGAAATATGTTTTATCGAAATGTAGCGTATTGTTGAAATATGCATATTTGAAGTCTGTGTCTCCAACGAAATATGCTTGGCTAAAATCAGAGCCTTTATAAAATGTCGACTCCATAAAAATTGGGTGTTCAAAGGTTATTCCCTTTAAAGGATAGAAAATTTGTGCTCGGCTAAAGTCGAACTTGAAGCCGCTCCACGCTCCGGATTTAATAGTTTCATTCATGCTCTCGTCCACACTGACAGTGCTGCTACGTTTGCTCATTTCCTCGAAAATAGCGCGGCGTACGTCCTGTTCTTCGTGGAACTTTACATAGTCTGTATCTATGTCTTCAGGGTTTTTATACTCAGCAGACTCATTGAAACGTGTCTGTAGAGCCTTGAGCCGTAGAGATTCTTCTGTGCTGAGATTCTCCGGCTCTTTTTCCTCTAGCTCTTCTAATTCCTTGTGCGCTTCGTATTCTTCAATTTTCTCTGCTGTGGGGAAGGGCGAACGAATATAGGCGCAAAGGTTATTAATAATAGTCTGCCCCTCTTCAGCTTTGAGACTATCGTCTGCAAGCCATTCGTCCACCAAACCCACAAGAGTATAGATGCCACCGAGACGAACGGCTGCATTCTCGTTGGCCAGCTGTTCTACAGCCGTGGTGTATCGGCTTCGGCGTTCAGCATGTACCTGGCGGGTATGATCCTGCTTATTTTTTTCTGATTGTGCCTTAAGGTTTTTCTCAAATTGTTCCTTCTGCTCTAAACGTTCAGCCTCCTGTCGTTTAATGTCTTCCTCGCGGTCTTTTATTTGCTGATTATACTTTTCTCTATCGAGGCCTAGGGTCTGTTCATCATTTTGATTTTTTTGATGGGTTTTAATTAGTGTAAAAACTGCAATAACTCCACCCGTTGAAGCAAGTAGGGCAGTAGTAAGTTTGTCGGTTTCTCCAATGAATTTAGATATGTTCAGGATTAAGGGTAGGAAAAAAGCAGCTGTTGCCCCGCAGGCGATTATCAAAATAAAAAGCTGGAGGGGATGGTTTTTGAAGAAAATAGTAATTAGTTCTTTGGATTTATAGCCACTTACCACTTTACAGGCAATGAAAATCACTGAAATTAGTGCAGTAATGAGCCTAGTGAAATCAATTATTGGTTGTGCAATGTTGAGGACAGTAAAAAAATAATGATTAATTAGGCATGAAATTAAGACTGCTGTTAGTACCCAATCTCCCCAATCCATTCTAAATATAGTTCGTAGCAAAGTATCCACTGTATCGATTTTTGGATTTTCGTTTGAGCTGGAGGGGAGACCTGGCTCCACTGGTTGAGGTTGGGACACTGGTGAATCATCGTTCGATGACATAGGAAGCTCCTGTCTTCTCTGAGAGGAATGGTCACCTTTCAGCATAGTGTACAAACTGCCTGCTGTGAGCTAGCTACGGTTAAAATCAAAGGCTCTGCCGACAAGAGGTCGGCAGAGCCTTCTAGAGATGATTCCTATTCGGGGTTGTCATCTTCGCCGTTGTTGGGTTCATCTAACGGCTTTGCTGGCTCGCTGATTCTGCGGTTCTTATCTCTCGATTTGGGGTCAAAGAGTACCGTTCCAAGGGGGATTATGAATGACTTGCCGTCGAGCGTAGCTGTTCCACAACGAATAGGCTTGCTTTCCTTTGTAACTGAGAAACAGTAATCCTGCGGATCCAGGAGTGCGGAGAATCGGGCATGCCAACACATAGCAGCGAAGATTGGCTCAGCGTTTGTGAAGGTCGCCTTGTTGAATCCAACGCTACCTTTGAAAGTTGCCTCGTTGAAGTTTGCACAGCTACGGAAGAGTGCCCCGCCAAAATCTACCTTGCGAGTGAAGACGGTATCGTGAAAAATAGCCGTATCTTTGAAATCCACCTCTTGGAAGTTTGCCCTACGGACGAAGGTCGTTTCTCGGAAGTTTGCGCTATGGACGAAAGTCGCTTGGCGGAAGCTAGCGTTGCCTGCGAAGGTCACCCCGCTGTATTTCATAGTGTTGAGAGGGGACGCATTCCTGGTGACGTATGCCTCGTTGGTGAAGTACGCGTTACCTAGGAAGTACGCTCTGCTGAAGTTCGCGTTGCTGGCGAAGGTTGCTCCATTGAAGTTTGCTTCATGGGTGAATTGTGCGCGGTTGAAGGAAGCTTTCCCGCCGAAGAAGGTTTTGACATCCCCTTGGTCAGAGAAATCTGCTACTTCGTTGAAGACCACTTCGTTGAAGGTTGCTTCTTGGGCGAATTTTGAACCGTTAAATTTTGCTTTGCCGTTAAAAGTTGCCTGGCTAAAGTCTACGTTTTGGATAAAGGATGTCTTGAGGAAATTTGCGTCACCGTAGAATTTGGCAGAAGAGAAAATTGCTTTTTCAATAGTGAGGTTACTCAAAGGGTAGAAAATTGGTGCCCAACTGAAATCGAAATCAAAGTCACTCCACGCGCCAGGGGATACAAACACATTCCCGTTCTTATCTTTGGTGAAGGTACTACTGCGATTGCTAATTTCTGCAAAAATTGTTCGTCGTACATCCTGCTCTTCACGAAACATTGCCTGATCTGCAACGAAGTCGCCTACATAATTAGCAGGCGCTACATCTACATCAGCCTGAAGATATTCCGTCTTTGTTACCAGGAGGAACGGCGCACGGACGTATGAACACAGATTATTGATAATAACCTGTCCTTCTTTTTGCTGTTCTTCCAGCTCGAGAGCATCATCAGCAAGCCACTCATCGACCAAACCTACAAGGGTATAGATACCGCCCAGACGGACGGCGGCTTTCTCGTCGGCTAATTGCTCGACAGCTTTGGCGTAGCGGCTACGACGTTCTGCGAGTACTTGACGGGTATGGTCTCGCTCATTCCTGTTCTTCTCATAGGTATTTTTGCGATGGGTCTCCGAGAGCGTGAGCATAGTAAGGGCTCCTGCTAAGACCGCGAGGATACCCTGACGAACGGAAACAACGCTGTTGCCATCATTGGTGAGCCCGGGGATTAGGGGAGGAACGAAAAAAGCGCTAAAAACCCCAGTCACGGCTAACGAAATGAGGACTATATAAAACCAGTTTCTGCTCCACCAGCTAGGTTCCTGCAGCGGCTTTTTGGAATCCTTAATCGGTTTAGTCATATCCCTATCTCTATCTCCTTTGAGAGGAACGGTTACCTTTCAGCATAGAGTAAAAGTTGCTGATCTTGGACTAACACTGGTCATAAGCAAAGGCCCCACCACACATTCACATGGCGGGGCCTCTGGACATTACTTCACTTCGCAGGCTCACTGAGGCGCGTGTAGTCCTGTTTCTTTTCGTCCCAGGAATCGGGGTCGAAGAGCACTGCCCCGAGGGGGATTATAAATGGCTGGCCGTCGAGCGTAGCTGTTCCATGATTGATAAATTTACTATCCCCTCTGACTGAGAAAACGTAGTCCTTCGGATCCATCTGTACAGAGAACCGGGCAGAGAACCGGGCAGAGCCGGAGGTATCTGCAAATGTGGGTGCATACTTTTTGAAATATGCGCCGCTGAAGCTTGTGCTACTGATGAACTTCGCATGCAGAAAGTATGCGTTTCCGGCGAATTTCGAGCCCTCGAAGTCTGCTTCTCTGGTGAACTTTGCTCCCATGAAGTGTGCGTCTCTGGTGAACTTCGCATCCAGGAAGTGTGCGTTTCCGGTAAACTCCGCATGCAGGAAGTGTGCGTTTCCGGTAAACTCCGCATCCAGGAAGTATGCGGCTCCGGTGAACTTCGTATGCCCGAAGTATGCCTCTCCGGTGAACTTCGCATGCCCGAAGTATGCCTCTCCGGTGAACTCCGCGCCCCCGAAGTCTGCTTCTCTGGTGAACTCCGCACCCCCGAAGTCTGCTTCTCTGGTGAACCCCGCGCCCCCGAAGTCTGCTGCTCCGATGAACTTCACACCCCGGAAATCTGCTTCACTATAGATTCGGGTGTAGGCAAAATTACCTTGTTCAATGGTGAGGTTATTCAAGGGGTAGAAAATGGGGGCCCGGCTGAAGTCGAACTTGAAGCCGCTCCACGTGCCCGAGGTAACGGTTACTTCCTTGCTCTTATCCACGCTGACCTTGCTGCTACGCTTGCTCATTTCCTCGAAAATGGTGCGTCGTACGTCCTGCTCTTCGTGAAACTTTGCGTAGTCTGCGGTGATATCTCTAGGCTCTTCATACTCAGCAGAGTCTTTGAAGCGTTCGAATAGAATCTTGAGCCGTAAAGACTTATCTGTACTGAGATTCTTAGAGTCTTGTTTTTTGAGTGTTTCTAGTTCCTTGCGGGCTTCGTATTCGTCAATTTTCTCCGCAAGAGGGAAGGGAGAACGGATATAGGAGCAGAGGCTATTGACAATAACCTGCCCTTCCTTGTGTCGGTCGCTTTCTTCCTCGAGACTCTCATCAGCGAGCCACTCATCAACAAGACCCACGAGGGTATAGATACCACCCAGACGGACAGTTGCTTTCTCGTCAGCTAGCTGCTCGACAGCCTTGGTATAGCGGCTACGGCGTTCAGCATGAACCTGACGGATATGGTCGCGTTCGTTCTTCTCCGCGTCCTGCTCATTCTTCTTGATGTCGGCATCAATTTTGAGACGGTCACCTTGATTCTTCCAATTAGTCTGCAGAAGAGTCAGAACCGCAATAATGCCGCCAGTGACGTACAGCAGATGCAGACGCAGCTGATCTGAACTGCCAGAGCTCATACCGCAGTGCAACCACAGCAGCAACGGAAGAAGAATCGCAACCGCGCCGCCGCCCAGGCCAAAGCCAATGAGGAGCTTAATAAAGTGCCGGATATACCAAGGATTCTCCTGAGCTTTCGGGATAACCGGGTTTTCTGGAGCGGGTGATGCGTTATTGCTGGGCACTAGGTTCTCCTGTCCTCTCTGATAGGAACGTTCACCTTCCAGCATAGGGTAAAGCTACTTGCCATGAGTTGCACCCGGTCATCAACGAGGACCTCGCCTGCATGAGATGCACAGGTGACGCTTCTGCTATCCACGGCAGACGAGGCGGGTATGGAAATCCTCAAAGTAGGCGATACTGTTCCTTGCGGTGGATACAATAGTTACGTAAATAGTGTTGTCGTGTTGTTATGTCTTAAGAATTGCGCTACATTATTAGGTATACGGTCATATGTATGCGGCATGTCCTTGTGTACAATGACCATAAAATAAAAGTGGAGCCACCAGTGATGCTGGGAACATCGCCAGTAGCCCCACTCATACGGGTCTAGGAGAGCCAGGAAGCCAACAACTGACACAGCTCTACGAGACCAAGGAATAGGGTTGCAATATCGCTACCCCGCTGAACCATCAGCCAAAATTGCTTTTTGGTCATATGATTCACCTCCTCTCTATTTGATTGGAGACTGACAACGCGGAATTGCGTTGTCACTGCTGATTTTAGCAGATGACAACTATTCCGCGAATTTTTGCTACCCAATTTAAGTTTTATTTATCTCCGACATGGCGTAATGCCGCGGGAAAGCAATAAACAAAATCCGGGTAGCTAAGAATCGAAAAAACCCCGCTAGAGCCTATAAGCTCAGCGGGGTTTTTCGCACCGTCTTTATTTTTCGACGCAGCTGCTTGGTAGCGTCCACCACGTGTGCAAAGGCCCGCCACACATCCAATGTGGCGGGGCCTCTGTCTACTACTGCGCGGGCTCACTCAGGCGCGTGTAGTCCTTCTGCCGTTCATCCCAGGACGCCGAATCGAAGAGCACCGTACCGACCGGGATTCGGTAGCCCACGCCGTTCAGCCCGGCTGTACCCAGCGGAATAGGCAGGCTGCCCTCGTACACCGCGAAGTTATGCGCCTCCTGACCAGCAGACAGCGTAGCGAACCGAGCCCGGTACACCTCACCTGACTCAACATTCTTAGCCGCGAAGAGCGGCGGGCTCTTCACAAAAGACGAATCGCAGAAATCTGCAGTCTGCACAAAGGACGCACCGTAGAACTCCACGCCCGCCTTAAAAGTCACATCACGGAATCCAGCGAGCCCCTCAAACGTAGCCCGGCTAAAGTGCGCATCGTCGTAGAAGGTTGCCGCGTTAAACCCGGCATGCCCCTCAAAGACCGCCTCACGGAACTCCGCAACTCCCGTAAAATCCGTCCTGAAGAAGCTCGCATTACCGCCAAAAGACGACCTAAAGAACCCAGCGTTCCCCTCAAAGGAAGCGCCGCTAAAGCCCGCATCCGCCGCAAACGCAGTATCGCGGAAGTCAGCGTCTCCTCCAAAAGAAGCCTCTCGAAAGTCGGCATTAGCATTGAAAGCTACCCAGCGGAAGAATGCATCACCAGCAAAGCGCGCGTTACTAAAGTCCGTCGTTCCCATGAAAGTTACGTCGCTAAAACGCGCATCCTGGTCAAAGACCGCTCGGGTAAAGTTCGCATCGCCCACAAAAGTAGCCCCGCTGAAATCTGAACCGTTGCAGAACTTCGCCGCAGAGAAATCGGCGTTCTCAATAGTCAGACCGTCGAGAGGGTAGAAGACGACAGCCCGGCTGAAATCGAACTCAAAGCCGCTCCACGCGCCGGGGACAACAGCCACCTCACCCTTCTCATTTTCAGCAAGGGCGCTGCTACGCTTGCTCATCTCAACGAAGACGCTGCGGCGAACATCCTGCTCACCACGAAAAGCCGCCAGATCCGTAGCGAAATCACCCGCATAGTTAGCGGGCGGCGTATCGGATTCAAAAGCTTCTGCCTTGAACGCCCGCGAGAACGGCGAACGCACATAAGCGCAGAGGGCATTGACGATGACCTGCCCCTCCTTCTGCCGCGCCTCAACGCTGAGCTGCTCGTCAGCGAGCCACTCATCAACCAGACCCGCAAGCGTGCTGATGGCACTCGCACGGACTGCCGGGTTCGGATACGCCAGCTGCTCAACTGCCTTGCTGTATCGGGTACGGCGCTCAGCGTGCACCCGCTGGGGATGTTCCAGCTTTTTCTGGGCGTTCATGCGGTGGAACTCCCCAAGAAAGAGAACGCCCAGCAGGGTGCCGGTGATGAAGAAAATGAACGGCTGAACCTCAAAATGGGTGATGCCAGGATCAAAGATGAAAGGCATAAAACCCGCCGTGACAATGCCCAAGAGAGCGATAGCCCAAACCCAGGTGCGGAAGCTAGACAGCTTCCCCTTGAGATTGCCGAACTGCGCGGCGAGCGGGAAAAACAGAATGACGACTGCGCAAGCTATCAGCCAAACCCACGCGGTGCTGGGTGTGAGATGCATGTGGTTCTCCTGTCATCGTTGAAAGGACCGGGTCATACTCAGCATAAGGTAAAGCTGCTGGGCTTGGGCGGTTGTGGGTCAAACGCAAAGACCCCGCCAGCACTGGATGTGCGGGCGGGGTCCGTACGTGTGTGGGAGCTTCCCCGACGGCGGGGGAGAGCTAGGTTTTACTGCGCAGGCTCACTGATGCGGGTGTAGTCCTGCTTCTCTTCGTCCCAGGAATCCGGGTCGTACAGCACAGTGCCGAGAGGGAGAACGAACGTTCTATTAAGAAGCGTTGCTGTGCCGCAGCTGAAGCCGTGCGGACTCTCCGGGCGCGCCTCGAACAGGTAATCCTGCGGATCCGCCTGTGCCGAGAACCGAGCCCTCTGCAGCCGCCTCTCCAAAGCCTCAAAGGACGGCTCAACGTACGCGAAGCTAGTCTGCCTGAAATCTGCCCGCTGACCGAACGTCGCATCCGCGAAGTAGGCGCCCTCAAAGCTCGCCCCGTTGAAGCTCACCTCCCGCGCGAACGTCGCCTTACTAAAGTCGGCATCCTGCGCGAAGGCCGCGTTACCGAAGTTCGCTCCCTGCGGGAAGTCCATCTCATAGCGCGTCCTCGGAAGCGCAATAAAAGACGCCCGGCTGAACGTGGCGTCGCCGTCGAACCGCGCCCCACCAAAATCCTCGTACTGAGTGAAGGACGCCCCGCTAAAGTCCGCCGCGCTCGCAAAGCGTACGTTGCTGAACATTGCAGACTGCTTGGTGACTACACCGGCAAAGCGCGCGGCCCCGACGAACAGCGACTTGGAGAACACCGCAGGCTGGTTGAAGACCGATGCGGCGAAGTGCGTTTCATCGTGGAACGTGGAGGCGGTGAATACTGCCTTTCCGCCGAAGGTGACCGCCGCGAATCTGGCTATGCCCGCGGTGTTCAGGCGTGAGAAGTTGGCATCGGACTTGAAGGAGGCTACCGCGAAGTCAGCCGCAGCCGAGAAGACCGCGTCTGAGAAGTCAGCCTCGCCGGTGAAGGTTACGGTTGCGAAGCTTGCCGCGTCCGCAAAGCGTGCCCCGCTGAACTCTGCTGCGCCCGCGAAGTGTGCGGCGCTGAACCCCACCCAGCCGTTGAAGTTCGCGCTGTGGAAGGATGCGTCAGCCGTGAACTGCGCCGCCGAGAAGCTGGTGTCACTGTGGAAGATTGCGCCGAAGAAATCCGCCGGGCCGTAGAAGGTCGCGGAGGCGAAATCGGCGTTCTGAAAGTGCAGCTGCCGTAGCGGGTAGAAGATGGGTGCGCCGCCAAAGTCGAAGCGCAGGTCAGCCCACATGGGCGATATTGGTGGAACCGTGGGCTGGCTCTTCTTATGGCCTGCCTTGCTGCTTTCGGAGGCGGCGGCGAGGCGGCGGCTGAATTCCATGAAGACCGTGCGGCGTACCAGCTGCTCTTCGCGTAGCGCCTCCTGATCGCGCGTAAAGTCGCCTTCGTACCCTTCGGGGGCTTCGTCTGCTTCTAGGATCTGCCGTTTCTGTGCGAGGGGGTAGGGCGTGCGGATGCACCCGGTCAGCGCGTCGATGATGGCCTGGGCTTCTTCGCGGCGCACCTGCTCGGGGAGGGATGCGTCGGTGAGCCATTCGTCTGCGAGGTTCGCGAGCGTGTACACCCCGCCGAGGCGTACGGCGGGCTGGTGCCCGTCGAGGAATTGTTCGAGGGCGTGCGTGTAGCGTTCGCGCCGCCCGGCCTGCTGGTTGTGTGCCGGGGTGTTTTTGCGTTGCCGCAGCGCTGTGAGGAGTTTGTTGAGGTTCATGACGGTGTGCCCTTCCTGCTCCGGTGCTAGCTTATAACCAGCATAGGGGAGAGCCCCACCCTGGCGCGCTCGTGGAGGTGGTGAATACTGCCTTTCCATCAAAAGTGACCGATGAGAAATTTACTGTAGGGTATATGCTCACCAGCCATTGTTGGGTGAAGATAGCTCCAGAATCCGCGTTTTCCCTGGGACGAATAATTTTAGATCAGTAGGTAGTCGTATGAATACCTGATGTACTTCAAGAAAGTCGAATATGAGCTATGTCTATTCTCATGGGTTCGTGCTTTGAGAAACCGGCAACGTACCTCTCACCGCGCAAGTCACGAATGAATGATTCCGTTTTAGAAACCTAAAAATCGATTACATACAATATGTGCGCCCCAGGGTCTATATTTGCGCCTGCCGTTATGCGTTTAATGTTTTTAAAATATTTCTCTACCCAGTAATAATGCCAGACTAAACGTAGATAAATATGAATCCTCGCCATGCATAATGTTGTATGGCGAGGATTGCATGAATATGATAGAAATTTATTTTATGCCGGGTTGCTAATCGCAGGACATGTATTTTTTGCATAATCCCAGAGCTGGGGTTTAAATAGTCTAGATTTTATAGGGATTAAACGCGTAACACAGTTTCCCTTGGCTGTGGTGAGGGATGCAATATTTGTAGAGATATTGGAAGAATGGAAGTCATATATAAGGCGATACGAAAAGTATGCGTCATTGAATGTTGGGCTACTATCGAATGATGTTCTTCTAAGGTATAAAGAATTAAAAAATTTTGCTCTGGAAAAATCGCAACTCAAGTCGAAGGTGATGTCAGTAAATTCTACTTCCCCAAAGTAGAGGCAATTTTCAAAGGTTACAGGTTCATAATTGTAGTCTTCTTTGCTAATTCCTTCATCGTTATCTTCATAGTGATAAAACTCACAGTCAGAGAAATTTGTTTTTCCTGCAAACTTCGCATCTTCAAATGTAGTTGGTCCAAAAAACTTACTTTCTGTAAAATCTGTTTTAAAATTTTTGTCAAATTTTCTTTCGTCCAAATATCCGAAGATGGCACCAAAGAAACTTGTGACTCCAATGAATTTAGCGTCATTAAATTTTACATATTCTTTAAAATGGGTATGCTGGAATGTTGCCCCATCAAGAAAATATGAACTGAAGTTAGCCTTTGATAAAGTTGCGTTATCAAAAGAAGGTTGGCATATAAAAGTTGCGTTTAAAAAATTTGCTTCTTCGTAAAAATTTGAATTTTCAAAAACTGCTGATTGTGCAAAATTTGTTTCTTCAAAACTTGCTCCTTTGTGGAAAATTGAGTGCGAGAAATCCAGTGAGTCAAATGTTAAATCAGCAAGGGGATAAAAAATATGGGAATTGGAGAGGTCGAACTTAAAATTGCTCCAAGGCCCTGGAGAAGGTGAATCTTTATAGCGTAATTCACTACTTCGACTGCTTATTTCAGAGAAAATAAGATGTCGCAGCTCTGCTTCATTTGCTATGGAATCTTGAAAATCTTTTGGGCGACTTGTTACATTTTTTAAATCACCCTCAGTGCAGTTTTTGGGTAATGTTCTAATATATTTACAGAGTACATCGATGATGATTTGAACTTCTTTTTTTGCTCTCTTTTCTAGCTTCTCTAACTCTTCTAGGTTATCGCTGAGGTCATTGTAATCTAGCCAGACATCGGCAAGCTTAGTTAGTTTAGGAACTGCGGTATAGGCAGCCTTTACGTCGTCTCCATGAAGTTCTGCAACAGCCTTATCAAAACGGTTGTTGTAAGAGTCATAAAGCTGACGAATATGGTCTCGAGCATCTTTCTGTTTCTGAGTATCTAGTTGCTCACGTTCAAGCTCGCTTTTTTGATGGCTTTTGATGAGTGAGAATAGTGCAACAACACCACCTGTGACACCAAGTAATGCTGTTGTTAAATCTTTAGTGTCTCCGATGAGATTGTTCTGATATAGGAGTATTGGTATAAAGAACGAAAAAAATCCGCCAAATATTACAGTTATAACAAAGGTTCTCAGGATGTGATTTTCTAATTTGGACTTTATATTTTTAATAAAAGGAATTGTGATTAAAGGTGTCGAAATAATAATTCCCGAGACGCAAAGAAATAGTTCATTGCGCAGGGAATTTATTTTTGAAAATTTTTCATTTTTTGCGAAGGGGCTGAACTCGTTATGCAGTTCTTGTGTCAACGTTGAATGTTCGTCGATAATTCCTAATGCTCTATGTGCTAAATTGCACTCGAGATACGTAATGAATGACACAATGGCAATACCGGAAATAATTTTGAATATTTTTCTATGTTTCTTCGTGTAGTTCCAGAATGTGTGGGTTTGGATTTTTATTTTTCTAAATATTGCGATAGTGCAACCGGTTATTCCTTCTTCTCGTACGGAGAGAATAATAAGCAAGGCAATGATTGCAAGCATAAAAATCTTCATAACTGCATATATAGATTGTTCTATTGTGTCATTATCGATTTGAAAAAGAATGGGGGAGTCGACGGTATGAAAAGCCAAGAAAGAATAAAACATAACTTATCCTAAGAAATCTCCTTATAGTCGTATACAGTACCTATAATCAATTTGGGGGTGGAAGTTCGGGTATCTATAAAGGACATTATTGATGTATTCCTGTCTACTTTGAGAGGATATGGTCGTAACCAGGATACGGCAGGCGGGTAACCTCAAGCCACAGGTGAAGCTTGAAAAATTACGGGTCGACAAGTGGAGATGCCCCATAGAGTGAGCAATGGAGCTTGCAGGCAGACCCTCTATATATAAGAGGAACGAATCTCTAAGATCTTGGGCGGGTACCTGTAGTTGAGGCGCCTACACGAAGCGCACCTCTAGTAACGCTGCTAGAGGTCTAGCCTCCAGACCTAAAAATCGCGCCTAAAAATCACCCCGCACACCCTATATAAGGTGCCCGCGGGTCACCTTCCGGTACCTCTCGCACCCCAAATTTTCGATTTTTCGTCCTTTTCCACCCCTTTTTTAAAAATTTTTTTCGCCCAGTTAGCCCGGCAGCGTCCGCCGTGCGCTGAATCGCCGCACCGCACCCGCGCGCCACCCAAAAACCCCGGAATTCCGCGACAAAACCGCCCATTCGCGCCTCGCCACCGCCCCGATTTCACCCGAAAAACACCCCTCCGGAACCCCGAAAAACCCACCCCTCACACACATCCACGAAAAAAAGTTGAGTAAAGTTCGCTCAAGTCTCTTGACAGCCCTTCCGAGAGGGTGCATACTTGAGTACATGAGGCTCAAGGAAGCCGCGCAGACCACCCCACACGGAGCGGTCAGCGCAGTACCGACCGCCTCCAAAACTTTCAAACTATCCCGCCTCGCATTAGAAGAAGCGGGGCACTAACACCTAAGGAGTGAATAAACATATGGCACGTGCAGTAGGTATTGACCTCGGTACCACCAACTCGGTCGTAGCAGCACTGGAAGGTGGCGACCCGGTCGTCATCGCTAACGCAGAGGGCACCCGCACCACCCCCTCCGTCGTCGCATTCTCCAAGGACGGCGAAGTTCTGGTTGGTAGCGTCGCAAAGCGTCAGGCAGTGACCAACGTCGACCGCACCATCTCCTCCGTCAAGCGCCACATGGGCACCGACTGGACCACCGAGATCGACGGCAAGAAGTACACCCCGCAGGAAATCTCCGCTCGTATCCTCATGAAGCTGAAGGGCGACGCAGAGGCATTCCTGAACGACAAGGTTACCGACGCCGTCATCACCGTTCCCGCATACTTCAACGACGCTGAGCGTCAGGCAACCAAGGAAGCCGGCGAGATCGCAGGCCTGAACGTCCTGCGTATCGTCAACGAGCCCACCGCCGCAGCGCTCGCATACGGCCTGGACAAGGGTAAGGAAGACGAGCTCATCCTGGTCTTCGACCTCGGTGGCGGTACCTTCGACGTCTCCCTGCTGGAAGTCGGCAAGGACGACGACGGCTTCTCCACCATCCAGGTTCGCGCGACCAGCGGTGACAACCGCCTTGGTGGTGACGACTGGGACCACCGTGTCGTCGAGTGGCTGCTCGCACAGGTGAAGGCAAACACCGGCGCTGACCTGTCCAAGGACAAGATTGCTCTGCAGCGTCTGCAGGAGGCAGCTGAGCAGGCTAAGAAGGAGCTGTCCAGCGCTTCTAGCACCAACATCTCCCTGCAGTACCTGTCCGTGACCCCCGAGGGTCCCATCCACCTGGATGAGAAGCTGACCCGCGCAAAGTTCGAGGAACTGACCCGCGACCTGCTCGAGCGCACCAAGAAGCCCGTGCTCGACGTAATCAAGGAAGCTGGCGTGTCCATCTCCGAGATTTCTGAGGTCATCCTGGTTGGTGGCTCCACCCGTATGCCCGCTGTTGCTGAGCTCGTCAAGGAGCTCACCGGCCGCGAGCCCAACAAGGGCGTGAACCCCGACGAGGTCGTGGCAATGGGTGCAGCACTGCAGGCAGGCGTGCTGAAGGGCGACCGTAAGGACGTTCTGCTGATTGACGTCACCCCTCTCTCCCTCGGTATCGAGACCAAGGGCGGCGTGATGACCAAGCTGATCGAGCGCAACACCGCAATCCCGACCAAGCGTTCCGAGACCTTCACCACCGCAGAGGACAACCAGCCCTCCGTGACCATTCAGGTCTTCCAGGGTGAGCGTGAGTTCACTCGCGACAACAAGAACCTGGGTACCTTCGAGCTGACCGGCATCGCCCCCGCACCCCGTGGCGTGCCCCAGATTGAGGTTACCTTCGACATTGACGCAAACGGCATCGTCCACGTCTCCGCAAAGGACAAGGGTACCGGCGTTGAGCAGTCCATGACCATCACCGGCGGCACCTCCCTCTCCAAGGACGACATCGACCGCATGGTCAAGGATGCAGAGGCACACGCTGAGCAGGACAAGGCACGCCGCGAGGCTGCTGACACCCGCAACGAAGCCGAGTCCGTCGCATACACCACTGAGAAGCTCCTGAAGGAGAACGGCGACAAGCTGCCCGAGAACGTCAAGACCGAGGTCCAGGGCGACGTCGACGAGCTGAAGAAGGCACTCGAGGGCGACGACGACGCAGCAGTGAAGTCCGCATTCGAGAAGCTGCAGGCATCCCGATCCAAGCTGGGTGAGGCACTCTACGCAGCAGCACAGGCTGAGGCATCCGAGTCCAAGCCCGCCGCTGATGAGGACGTTGTCGACGCCGAGGTTATCGACGAAGACGAGAAGAAGTAATCATGGCTGAGCAGGAAAACATCACCCCCGACCCGCTGGAGGAGGCATTCAACGCCCCCGCAGCGGAAGGCCACCCCGAAGCTGAATCGGTCGAAAGCCCCGAGGAAGCTGCGGAAGCCGTCGAGGCTGAGCTCCAGGACGCCGTAGAGGCAGAATCTGCGGATGCGGCACTCGCCGCGGAGCGCCTGGACTCCCTGCTTCGCCTGCAGGCAGAGTTCACCAACTACAAGAACCGCACCGCCCGCGAAAAGGAGCAGCTGCGAAACTTCGTAATCGGTGACCTGGTTGGCGCACTGCTGCCGGTGCTCGACGACATCGACGCCGCACGCAAGCACGGCGACCTGCAGGACGGCCCCTTCGCCTCCATCGCTGCGAAGCTCGAAGAGTTGCTCAGCAAGCAGGGCGTGGAGCGTTTTGGTGAAGTAGGCGACGCCTTCGACCCGAACATTCACGAAGCTGTTCTGCAGCAGCCCACCGACGAGGTGGCCGAGGATCATGTCTCCATGGTTCTGCGTTACGGCTACCGTGTGAACGAGCGTGTGGTTCGTACCGCTCAGGTGGCTGTGGCTGTCGCACCGTAAGGTGGTCGGCTAGGCATTGGCTGAATAACTAACGACGGGCGGGTGCTCTCCCTGGTGGGGAGTGCCCGCCCTGTTGTTTGTCTAAGCTGTTCTGCCTGAGCTATTTGCGCGGGCTGTTCTGCCTGGCGCGCCTGTTCTGTCGAGACTGTTTACCCGGTGCTGGCGCGGCTTTCGGCGAGCTGTGGCGGCGGTCAAGAGGCTTGTAGGGGCGCTATTTTTTGGGCTCAGCCCTTTCAAAATTGAGTCAAGTAGACTAAACTTTTATATAGAGCATTAAGACAAGCACGCGGTGCCCCTGCAAGCCGTCCCGTAACCGAGGAGGGCGGCGCATCACCGCAGAAGGAGAAACACAACATGGCAAGTGAAAACTGGCTAACCGACGACTTTTATAAGGCACTGGGTGTCAGCGAAGACGCAAGCGAAAGCGACATCAAGAAGGCGTACCGCAAGCTCTCCCGCAAGTACCACCCGGACCTGAACCCCGGCGACGCCGCAGCAGAGAAGAAGTTCAAGGAAATCTCGGAAGCATACGACGTGCTCTCCGACAAGAAGCAGCGCGAAGAGTACGATCAGATCCGCCGCTACGGTGCCGCAGGCATGGGCGGCTTCGGCGGAGGCGGCTTCGGCGGTGGCAGCTACACCGGCTACCCCGGCGCGGATGCATTCGGCGGCTTCAGCAACGGCGGCGCAGGCATCAACATTGACGACCTGCTCGGCGGCCTCTTCGGTGGTAGCGCTGGTGGCTCCCGACGCTCCGCAGGCTTCACCAGCGCCGACTTCGGCGGCATGGGTGGCGGCGGCTTCGGTGGCGCACAGCACGCAGCGCCCGAAGAAAGCACCACCAGCACCCGCATCAGCCTCGCCCAGGCATACACCGGCGCAAACGTGACCGTGTTCCTGCCGGACGGCTCCCACACCGAGGCGCGCATCCCCGCAGGCATTAAGGACGGCCAGAAGGTCCGCCTGCGTGGCAAGGGCCTGCGCGGCGGCGACCTGAAGGTCACCGTGCGTGTCTCCGATGACTCCGTGTACTCGCGCGAGGGCAACAACCTGGTTATGCGCGCACCCGTCACCCTCGCTGAGGCTGTCGACGGCGCAGTGATTGAGGTGCCCCTGCCCGACGCATCCACCGTGAAGCTGCGCCTGGCGCCCGGCCAGGTCGGCCGCCGACTGCGCGCTAAGGGCCGCGGCTTCAAGGCTAAGGGCGGCGACGGCGACCTGCTGGTCATCCCGGAGATTGTACTGCCCACCGAGCTGAGCGCAGAGGCACAGGAAGCATTCGATAAGTTCGTAAAACTGGCACCGCAGGAGAACCCGCGTAAGGATCTGTTGAAGAAGGCGAAGTAAACCATGGCATCTCGAGAATCATCATCTAAGTCCCGTAGCGGCAAGCCGTTGCACAGCGTGGACCTGCCGGTTTTCGTGATTTCTGTGGCGGCTGAGCTGGCGGGCATGCACCCGCAGACCCTGCGCCAGTACGACCGCATCGGCCTGGTCCAGCCTTCGCGTGCGCCCGGTAAGGCGCGCCGCTATTCGCAGCGTGACGTGAACCGTCTGCAGCAGATTCAGCAGCTCTCGCAGGAGGGTGTCTCCCTGGAGGGTATTCGCCGCATTATTGAGCTGGAGTCCCTCGTGGAGGAGCAACAGGAGCAGATTGCGGCGCTGCAGCGTCAGGTTGAGGATGCGAAGGTGAAGCTGGGCATGGCGGAACGCGTGTTCGCCGCCGGTACCAGCGGCGACGTGGTGCATATTGCCCGCGGTACCCGCCCGGCGCCTCGTCAGCGTTCTTCGGCTGTGGTGTTGTACCGTCAGCGTCACCAGCCGGCTACGGCGGATGATACGAAACCGCAGCGCTAAACCGGCTAAACCCGCTACACTGGGATAAACGGCTCGGCTGTTCTAGCTCGCTTCTAGTTCATTTGAGCTGGTCAGCCACCCATATAGGCTTGTGCGTCTTTGTGTATACGCCGCGAGGGAGGGTAGACCCCCGCCCCGCATGCACTCAGACCCACACACAAGGAGGTGAGGCTCCCCGAATGATCGGGGAGCCTCACCTGCTTTAACGTATGCACTTTGCGCGGTGGCGGGAAATCACCTGGCGGTAACTCTCGCTAACGCTGCCCCGCTTACTTGCGGCGGTAGGTCAGATCGTGCGCGCGGCGGCCCGCCTCCTGAGCCTTACGCTCAAAGCTGGTGAGGGTACGACCCTCCCAACGCGGAGCCCAACCACCCAGCGGATCCTCCTCGGTCGCACCGGCGCCGGGGTTCACGTTCTCAAAGTCGGGGTGCGCCTCCAGAACCTCACGCATGACCAGGGCGTACTCCTCCCAGTCAGTCGCCAGACGCCAAATGCCGCCGGGCTTGAGCACGCGCGCAACCTTATCAGCGAACGCCGGGGATACCAGGCGGCGCTTGTGGTGGCGGGATTTGTGCCAGGGGTCCGGGAAGAACACCCACAGCTCGTCCACGGAGTTCTCTTCGAGCATGTTGTCGAGCAATTCGGGTGCGTTCGCCTGAGCCACACGCACGTTCTCCACGCCGGCGTTGCCCATCTTCAGCAGCAGGTCCGCGATGCCGGGGGTGTACACCTCAACGGCGAGGAAGTTCGCCTCGGGCACCTCAGCTGCGCGGTGCACGATTGCCTCGCCCAGACCGGAACCGATTTCGACGACCTGGTACGCCTCACGGCCGTAAATCTTAACCGGGTCGAAGGTCGCCTCGGGTGCGACGGAGGTGTCGGTGCGCAGGCGCGGGATGTCCAGCACGTGGGTGGGGGAGTAGGTGTCCCACGCCTTCTGGCGGCGCGCGGTGAGGCGGTCGCCGCGGCGGACGAAGGAGTAGGGCTGGCGGAAGAATTCCTCGGGAACCGGCTTCTTGGCCTTTTCTTCGGTGGATTCGGGTGCCTGGCTAGGCTGCGTGTTCTCAGTAGACATACCTAAAAGAATAGCGTAGCGCCGCTACACCGTGTGGTTTCGCGGCGTGCGGGGCTGGCGTGACGCTGAACTAGCCGGGCGTGAGACTGAACTAGCTGGGCGTATGCCGGTCTGAGAAACACAGAAATTTAGTGCGCAGACAAAAGTGTGGCGGGAACGAATACTGTTCCCGCCGCACTTTCGTGAGGTCGTCTGAGTGAGTTAGCGTGTGGGGCTTACTTCTTGGAGCCCAGCAGTGCCAGGCCTGCGCCGAGCATCACGATGTTGTTTGCGAGCTGCTGACCGTCCTGGGTGGGGCGGAAGTACTTGTCGTGCATGTCCGGGTTGCGGAAGTACATGGTCATCAGGTTTGCCGCGAATGCGGTCAGGCCTGCGCCCGCCAGGCGTGCGGGGATGAAGGGGGTCAGCAGGGTTGCGCCGAGTGCGGTTTCTGCGCCGGAGATGAGCTTGCCGAAGGTTGCTGCGTCCAGCTTGGAGACTGCGGGAACACCGGTTGCCGCCATCTGCTGCAGGAAGGCGTAGGTGCCTTCGTCTGCCTTGAGCTTCTTGACGCCTGCGTCGAGGATGAGCGCGCCGGCGGTGATGCGCAGTGCTGCGTTGGAGAACTTGCCCATGATGTTGTCCTTCTGTTCTGTAGTTGGTTGGTTAGGTTTTTGTTGAACGGTTTCTACTCTAGACTCGGTTCCTCGCCTTGTAAAGTTTTACGCGTAAAGTTTCTAAATATTTTTTGAAAACCTGGCAGAAGCTTGCAGAGAAGGGGCGTGATCTAAGGGTGGTGCGGGGCGTGTTCCGGGTGGAGGCTGAGAGATGTCACAGGCTCGCCCCGTCCCAATCGTCCCGTCTCAAAAATCTGGTGATGTTGTATTCCTTGTACTTGTGTGGGTATGAGGGGGTAAAATTTGAAATTATGCATTCTCTGCATAACCCTTTATCGGCGATGCAAGAAATCGGAAGCCCCGCGAAATCGGAGCCCACAAGCCCAAGCGCACCGCGCAAGCTATGGATGCGGGAATTTCTCCTCCATACACGCCGCTAAGGATTATGCATGAATACCAACCACCCGGACTCGCCCCCGAGTGAAATTTAGGGCGAATCGACGCAGGAAAGAGAAATACGTGACACAGCAGCCAACGCAGCACAACTCCGTCACCGGCCTAGACTCCGAAGCGGAGCACTCCAAGCTCCAGCGCGGACTAAGCTACCGACACATCCAGCTGATCGCAATTGGCGGCGCCATCGGCACCGGCCTTTTCCTCGGCTCAGCAAAGACCATCGCCCTGACCGGCCCCTCCATCGTCTTTGTTTACGCCATTATCGGTAGCGTCATCTACTTTGTTCTGCGCGCCATGGGCGAGATTCTGCTCTCCAACCCCAAGTACAAGTCCTTCACCGACTTCATCACCGACATCCTCGGCCTGCGCGCCGGTTTCTTTGTCGGCTGGTCGTACTGGTTCTTCTGGGTCGTCACAGGTATCGCGGACGTCATTGCCATTACCGGCTACATCAAATACTGGTGGCCGGAAATCCCAGCCTTCATCCCGGCGCTGACCGTTATCGTGGCTCTACTGCTGCTGAACCTGCCCTCGGTGAAGAACTTCGGTGAAATCGAATTCTGGTTCGCAGTCATTAAAATCGTCGCCATTGTCGCCCTCATTATTGTTGGTGCGCTCATGGTTGCCTTTAGCTTCACCGCGCCCGACGGTACCGTCGCCTCTGTGGCAAATCTCTGGGATCGCCCCGGCCCCTCCGGTAGCGGTATCTTTACCCAGGGCCTGACGGGCTTCCTGGGTGCCTTCCAGATTGCGCTCTTTGCCTTCGTGGGTGCTGAGCTGGTCGGTACCGCCGTGGCGGAAACCGAACACCCTGAACGCACCCTGCCCAAGGCAATTAACGCGGTACCCTTCCGCATTGGCCTCTTCTACGCGCTGCCGCTGCTGACCATCCTCGCCGTCACCCCCTGGGACAAGCTGGATAAGTCCATGAGCCCCTTCGTGGGCATGTTCTCCCTGGCTGGCATTGGTGTTGCCGCCTCGCTGGTGAACTTTGTGGTGCTGACCTCGGCGGCGTCCTCGGCGAACTCCGGTATTTTCTCGACCTCCCGCATGGTCTACGGTCTGGCGCATGACGGTGCCGCCCCCTCCGCGCTGGGTAAGCTCACCAAGAACGGTGTGCCCGCCAACGCCCTGTACCTGACCACCGTGATGCTGCTGTTTAGTCTGGTCATGCTGTACGCCGGTAGCGGCATCATGGAGGCGTTCACCGTGGTGACCTCCGTGGCGTCGATGATGGGTATCTTCACCTGGAGCATGATCCTGATTGCGTACCTGGTGTACCGCAAGAAGTTCCCCGAACGCCACGAGGCATCCGCATACAAGATGCCCTGGGGTATTGGCATGAGCTGGTTTGGTCTGGTCTTCTTCGCCGTCATGGTCTACGCCCTGAGTCTGTACCCGGACACCGCAATCGGTCTGGCGCTGACCCCCATCTGGTTCATCGCTCTGGCTATTGGCTACGAGATTCTGACCCGCCGCCACGCGGCGAAGCGTGCTCGTGTGCTGGCTGCTGACAATGTTGCTGACAAGGCTGGTCAGAAGTAGTTTCTGTTCTTTCTGTGGTGCTCTGGTAGTGCTGTGTGTAAGCCCCGTTTCTGCATTCTTTTAGGATGCGGAGGCGGGGCTTTCGCGTGCCCTCATGCCTGCCTGCTTACGTTCCGGGCGGTATTTTTTACACTGCTTGATATGATGTAAATAATAGAAACAGGTCACATTTTTGCTGTAAATCCTGTTTTCTTGCACTTAACACCTGTAGAATAACTATCCAAGTAGCTGTGAGAGCTCTCAGAAAAACTCCGCGTCAATCGATAGCGTGACACTTCCGAATGCCGCGCGGTATTTGATAGAGACCCAGCCTCGCCCCGAAATCCGGGGACGCCCCGCAAGCTAATGGCCGCATATTCATACAGTGACCGTGCCTGCTGCGATCTAGCGATTCTTATTCCAGTAACGGCACATGCGGTACGGGGTACAACCGCTGAAAAGAGGACGTCGTGACTGAACAGAACAACGTCAGCCTGAATCCTAAAGCTCCCGAGCAGGGAGAGCGACTGCACCGCGGTCTAAGCAACCGCCACATCCAGCTCATCGCAATTGGCGGTGCCATCGGTACCGGCCTGTTCATGGGCTCCGGTCGCGCCATCTCCATGGCGGGTCCCTCAGTTATTTTCGTGTACATGCTCATCGGCGCCGTCATCTTCCTGGTACTGCGAGCTATGGGCGAGATTCTGCTCTCCAACCTGAGGTACAAGTCATTCTCTGACTTCACCACCGACCTCGTCGGCCCCATGGCGGGCTTCTTCCTCGGCTGGTCCTACTGGTTCATGTGGGTGGTCACCGCCGTCGCGGACATCATCGCAATCGTCGGCTACCTGCACATGTGGTGGCCCGACCTGCAGGCATGGATTCCGGCGCTCGCCGTCATCGGCGTGCTGCTGACCCTGAACCTGGTCTCCGTGAAGAACTTCGGCGAAATCGAATTCTGGTTCTCCATGATTAAGATCGTCGCCATTGTCGCCCTGATTATCGTTGGCGGCGGCATGATCGCCGTCGGCTTCACCTCGCCCAGTGGTGCGCAGGCATCCGTCGCAAACCTCTGGAACGACGGCGGAATGTTCCCCAACCACCTGATTGGCTTCCTCGGTGCATTCCAGATTGCCGTCTTCGCGTTCATGGGCTCCGAGCTCGTCGGTACCACCGCCGCAGAAACCCAGGACCCCGAAAAGACCCTGCCCAAGGCAATTAACGCCGTACCGGTACGTATTATGGTCTTCTACGTGGGCGCGCTCGCCGTCATCCTGATGGTCACCCCCTGGCGACTGGTCAGCCCCGATAAGAGCCCCTTCGTCGCCATGTTCACCCTGGCGGGCCTGGGCATCGCCGCGCACATCATCAACTTTGTGGTGATTACCAGCGCAACCTCCTCGGCGAACTCCGGTATCTTCTCCACCTCGCGCATGGCATTCGGCCTGGCGCGCGAGCGCAGCGCACCGCAGTTCCTGGGCAAGATTTCCAAGAACGGCGTGCCGCGTAACGCGCTGTTCCTTTCCGCCGTGATGCTGCTGTCCTCGATTGTGCTGCTCTACGCGGGTGACTCAATCTCTCGTGCGTTCAACCTGGTCACCACCGTGGCTGCGGTGCTCGTGATTTTTGCGTGGGCCATGATTATGGTCAGCTACCTGATGTACCGCAAGAAGTTCCCCTCGCGCCACAAGAAGTCGAAGTTCCGTCTGCCCGGCGGCCGTTTCTCCGCGTGGCTGGCTCTGGCGTTCTTCGCCTTCACCATTGGTGTGCTGACCATGAACGAGGAAACTCTCATGGGTCTGCTCGCGATGCCCGTCTGGTTCGTGATTCTGGGTATCGGCTGGGTCTTCAAGCGCCGCGCTGATGCCCGCCGCCACGAAGCAATCTCGACCCGCACCGCGCAGATTGCGATTGTGGAGGCGTCCGAGATTTTCTCGGCACGCTAAACACCCACGCTAAGCCACGCCGGCTATCGGTGCCGGTTATCTCGGTACCGGCTATCAGCGCATGCGTAAAGCCCGCGTCACCTGCTCCTCTCAGGGAGCGGGACGCGGGCTTTCGCTGTCTCTAGGGATGAACCCGACGAGAGGCTCGCGGGAGTGCGCGCTTAGAGGGGCGCCACCTCAGCCTCTTCGGCAAGCGGGTCGTTATCGTCATCGGTGCGGTAGAAATCCCAGCGTTCACAACCGCAACCCGAACGCATCGCCTCGATGACGGCGGCAGCTGCCTCCAGCGGGTCGAGCGCGTGCAGATTCCACAGAGCATGCACCGGTACCGGGTGCCTCCAGCCGTGCTCCTGCAGGAACTCCGGGTCGAAGGCGGGCAGCGCCTCGACGGTGGGTTCAAGCTCGCAGAGGAAACCGGTGGGGGAGCGGAAAACCGTCACCACGGGGGTCGGGTCGGCATCTTCCAGGCAGGCTCCGTCGAAGAAGTAGTAGGTGCTCAGGCGGCGGTTCCAGGCAAGCTGCGCGAGGCATTCGCCGAAGACTTCCACCGTCTGCTCCCACTGGGTGCGGTGGTACGCCGCAAGGTCGGTGTGGGCGGTCTGCACCACGCCGATGCCCTGCTCGGTGAGTTCGCGGGCGCTCAGACGCGCGGGCTCTGCCGGTTCCGCGGGAGCGTCCGCAGGGGAGACGTCCGGGGTATCCAACTCTGCTAGTTCTGCTTTGGTGAGCTCCGCGTTAGCCAGCTCAGCGTCAGCATTAGTCAGCTCAGCGTCGAGGAGCTCAAGCTCCTCAGCGGCGCCCGCCTCCACGGCAGCTGCGTTGGCTTCGTTCTTCGTCCACAGGCGCAGCTCGCGGGCAATCTGCGTGCGTCCGCGATGCAGAGTCGTCTGCCAGGAACCGAACTTGGCGCGTACCGCACCCAGCGGCGGCACCTGCTCAATGAGCGTGGGAATGGTAGACCAGTAGCCGTAGTTCAGCGCCGTCGGCTCGCGGTCGTAGCGGGCGCAATAGCTCAAAAAGAGGCTCAGAGTCTTCGGTGCAAAATCCTCGGGTACCGCCGCGGCGTCGATATACCACTCGTTCTCAAGCGCCTCCGCCGGGTAAATGCCGGTGCGGAGCATGCCCAGGGACCAGTCGCCGTCGCCGAGGTAATCGTTGACCGTCTGTGCGGGGGCAGGCCACGCGGATTCGCCCTCCATGCTGGAGGCGAGCAGGGTGTACAGGCTACCGCCCTCGGTGCCGATTTCTTTCACGCCTCGCTGCCGGATGTCCTCGAGGGTCTGCGCGTAGGCTTCTTCCTCCAGCTGGGAGTAGGGGTGTGCGGCAAGGTACTTGAGCGTTGCGCCAATCTTCGCCAGAACGTGTGCAATGTCTTCATTGTTGAAGTGGCGTGCCTCCAGCGCGGGCGGCAGGTCGTGAATAATATCGCAATCAAGAATCAGCGCCGTGTACTCGGGCTCCGGAGGCAGATCGTAGGCTTCCGCGAAAACGTACCAGAGGCCGCAGGCGAGCACCGTGTAGCTCGGGGCGTCTGCCGTGACCGGGCCAAACTGCCAGATGCCGGAGCTCAGCGCATAGTTCAGGTACTTCTTGTTGATGCGCGGGTACAGAAAGTTGAGGCGGCGGAGAACCTGGGTAGGGGTGAACCCCAGCGCGGCGAGTTCGGCGATGAGTTCCGCGTACTCGTCGTGAAAATCTAAGTAGCCCTCCGGAGCGTTTGATAGCGCGGCTTGTTCGCGCATGGGTCCCTCTTTCATCTGCGGGATGTGGCGGCACCTTGTCGTACCGTGCCGCCGAAACCCTGAATGTGTGCACGCAGACAAGGGCGTTTGCGTGGTGTGAGGCCACCCCTTATCTGCACGAATAAGAGATATTTTTTCAAAAAATATGCTCTTTTATCTAAATTTATCGCTGAAACTAAGCACTATTCAAATACGTGAACCCCTAACACGGTTTATTGCGGAAAGATGACAATATTTAGCGCACCCACAGGGCAAAATGTGCGTAAAGACTCGTAATCTGCACTAGAAGATGCGATAGAAAAATACGCTTACCCGCACCCGCACAGGCGAGCAAAATACGCCCCGCGCTGACTCTTATCCCAGCATTACCGGCCAACCCATGAGCCGCGGCGAAATATGCGAAACTGGAAGGATGAGCGAACACCCCCTCCCGAGCAGCATCCGCCCGCGCGCGGATCGAACTGCACACCCCGCGCCCAGCAGTGCCGCCGGCAACGAACCCAGCAGCGCCGCACACCGCGAAAAACACGAAACAGGCGGCAAGACTGAGCAGCCCGCCGAGCACCTCATCAACGTGCTCGCCGTAGAAACCGGCATTGCGCCGCACCGCATCCGCGCAGCCGTGGCGTTACTCGACGCCGACAACTCCGTACCCTTCATCGCCCGCTACCGCAAAGAAGCAACGGGCGCACTCACCGACACCCAGCTGCGCACCATCCAGTCGCGCCTGGGCCAGCTCCGCGCCCTCGAAGAGCGCCGCAACCGCGTGCTCGAAGCGCTCACCGAACGCGCCGATGAAGGCCTCATCGACCCGCTCACCCTGCTGCAGCTGCGTTCCTCGCTCATGAACGCCGCCACCATTGCAGACGTGAATGCCATCTACGCCCCGTACCGCAGCGAGCGCGTGACCCGCGCCCAGATGGCGCGTGCCGCCGGGCTTGATTCCCTCGTCGAAGACCTGCTGGAGGTGCCCCTCGCCGAGGCGCACGCCATCGCTGCCGCGTACATTACCGACGGCACCGAAGACGACGAAGACGAGAGCATTGAGGTTGCAGAGGCGGACGAGGCCCTGCAGATTCACAGTGCCGAAGAGGCCCTTGACGGTGCCCGCGCGATTCTGGTTGACCGCGCCCTCACCGACCCGGTGCTGAGCGAAAAGCTCCTCAAGCGCCTGCGTGAAGGTGGCGTGATCGAGTCTCGGGTGATTGCCGGTCAGGAAAGCATCGGCGCGAAGTTCTCCGACTATTTCGCCTTCTCGGACCGTATTCGTTCCATTCCGCCGCACCGCGTGCTGGCGCTGCACCGCGCCAAGGACGCCGGCGTGGTGCGCCTCAAGGTGGATGTGGCACCCGCCCCCGTGGCGCTCAGTCGCCTGCGTGGTGCCGCCCGCGCCGAAGCCGAGGCCGCCGCAGAAAATTACGAGAACGTCCGTTCTGCATACGAGCGTGAAGTCGCCGCCGCGCTACGCATCCCCGTGCAGGTGCTCAACACCGTCGACGACGAAGACCGCGTGCTCGGCTGGCTTGCCGCCACCGTGCGCACCGCATGGCGTAGTCACCTGCGCCCGCGCCTTGCCGAACGCATCCGCCACCAGCTACTCGACGCCGCCGCACAGCACGCGACCGAGGTGTTCGCCTCCAACCTGCGCGATATTCTGCTCGCCGCACCCGCCGGACACAAGACCACCCTCGGCCTGGACCCGGGCCTGCGCCACGGCGTGAAATACGCCGTAGTCGACGGTACCGGTGAGCCGCTGCGCGTGGGCACCGTCTACCCGCACGCCCCGCGCAACCAGTGGGCAGAAGCACTGCGCGAGCTCGCCGCCGCCTGCCGCGAGCACGGCGTGGAACTCATCGCCATTGGCAACGGCACCGCAAGCCGCGAAACCGACAAACTCGCCAGCGAACTGATTCGCGCCCTGCGCGAGGAGGGTGCAGAAGCACCCCAGAAGGTGACCGTTTCGGAGGCGGGTGCCTCCGTCTACTCCGCCTCCGTCCTCGCCGCCGCCGAGCTGCCCGACTACGACGTGACCGTACGCGGCGCCGTCTCCATTGCCCGCCGCCTGCAGGACCCGCTCGCCGAGCTCGTCAAAATCGACCCGCAGTCCATCGGCGTGGGCCAGTATCAGCACGACGTGCCGCCCGCAGCCCTGCGCCGCGCCCTCAACGACACCGTCGAAGACTGCGTGAACGCCGTGGGCGTGAACCTCAACAGCGCCTCCGTGCAGCTGCTTGCACACGTGGCGGGCGTGGGTACCGCAACCGCCGAACGCATCGTCGCCTACCGCACCGAACACGGCGCCTTCGCGAACCGTCGGCAGCTGCTGAACGTGCCGCGACTGGGGGCGAAAACCTTCCGCCAGGCGGCAGGATTTATTCGCATCCGCGGCGGTGAAGAGCCGCTGGACGCCTCCGCCGTGCACCCGGAAGCCTACCCGCTCGCGCGCCGCATTATTGCCGACGCGCAGGCACGCAACGGCGCTCACTGGGTTGCCGGCGCCCTGGGTACCTCGGACGGTAGCGACCCGCTCACCGGGCTGAATCCCGCCGACTACGTGCAGGACAGCGATACTCAGGCGAGCGCGGACGAAGGCACCGCCGGCGTGTATACGGTCGAGGACATCTTCGCCGAGCTGCGCCGCCCCGGCCTGGACCCGCGCGGTAGCTTCCGCACCGCCCGCTTCTCCGAGTCCGTCTCGCACTTCGAGGACGTGCGCCCCGGCATGGTGCTCGAGGGTACCGTCTCGAACGTGGCGGCATTCGGCGCGTTCGTGGATATTGGCGTGCACCAGGACGGCCTCGTGCACATCTCGCAGATGAGCCGCGGCTACGTGGCGAACCCGCACGATATTGTGCGCAGCGGCGACATCGTGCAGGTTCGCGTGGTGGAGGTCGACCCGGTGCGCCGCCGCATCTCCCTCTCCCTGCTGGTAGAGGACGAGAACTAGTGGGGGAGAACGGGAGCGGTCGCTGACCTGTTGAGCAATCCAAGAATGAGCGTTCGCTAAAACTCAAGCTCGAGAACACAATAAAGCCCCGACAAGCACTATCTTTGCCTGTCGGGGCTTTATGTAGGTTCGATTCGAGCTCTACGCCCGAGCTATACCTTAGAAGTCGATATTCGCCGGGTCAGCGCCAATACGACCCTCGGGGGTAGAAAGCGCATCCACAGCCGCGATGTCCTCAGCGGTCAGCTTCACGTTCACCGACGCCAGGTTCTCCTCAATGCGGGAGGGGGTCACAGACTTCGGGATAGCCACGGTGCCCTTAGCCAGGTGCCACGCCAGCACGACCTGCGCGGGGGTTGCGCCGTGGCGCTCCGCGATCTCAGCCAGTACGGGGTTCTGCAGCAGGTCGCTACCGTTGCCCAGCGGGCTCCATGCCTGAGTCGCGATGCCGTACTCGGCGTGAACGGCGCGCAGCGCCTCCTGCGAGAAGTAGGGGTGCAGCTCAATCTGGTGGATGACCGGAACTACGCCGGTCTCCTCGATAATCTCGCGCAGCTGCTCCTCGGGGAAGTTCGAAACACCAATCGAACGAACCTTACCCTGCTTCTGCAATTCAATCAGCGCACGCCAGGAATCCAGGTACAGGCCCTGCTGCGGCTTAGCCCAGTGAATCAGGTACAGGTCAACGTAGTCGGTGCCCAGCTTCTCCAGGGACGCCTCAAACGCCTCAAAAGCGCTCTCGTAGCCCTGGTCGGAGTTCCACAGCTTGGTGGTGAGGAAGATATCCTCACGAGCCACGTTGGAGTTAGCGATAGCGCGGCCTACGCCCGCCTCGTTGCCGTAAATAGCGGCGGTGTCGATGTGGCGGTAGCCGATCTCCAGGGCGGTGGCCACGACCTTCTCGGCAACCTCGTCCTCAACCTGCCACACGCCGTAGCCCAGCTGCGGAATGGATCGACCGTCGTTGAACTTTACGTTGGGTACGTTGTAGCTCATGATGCTCCTTTGGAATCTATGGGGAGGCGGAGCCTCCGTAAGCAGTCATTCAAGGCTACGCCTCAGAGCCCCCGTTGAGAAGAGCCGGGCCAGAATTGGGCGTGAATCTAGCCTGAGGCGTAACCAAATGACAAAAAATGACGGGTGCCAGACACCTCCTCAGACTCGAGGGCGGCTACCGCTCGACAGCCGGCGCAAACAGCTCACGCACATCCTCAGCCGTCACCGCCGCGGAGGCGAACTCGCCCTCACCGACCACCGCATCGAAGAGCGCCGCCTTAGACTCCTTGAGCTGCATGACCTTCTCCTCAATCGTGCCCTCGGCGACCAGACGGTAGACGTGCACCTCCTTGTCCTGGCCGATGCGGTGAATACGGTCCACCGCCTGCTGCTCGGCGGCGGGGTTCCACCACGGATCCATGATGAACACGTGATCCGCCTCGGTCAGGTTCAGACCGAAACCGCCCGCCTTGAGCGAAATGAGGAATACCGGCTCCTGACCGCTCGTGAACGCCTCGATGACCTCGGCGCGGTTGCGGGTCGAACCGTCCAGGTACAGGTGGCCGATGCCCTCCTCCGCCAGGCGCGCCGAAATGCTCTTGAGGTAGCCGGTGAACTGGCTGAACACCAGCACACGGTGGCCCTTCTCGAGCAGGTCGGGCAGCTGCTGAACCAGGTAGTCGCGCTTGACCGACGACACCCCGGCGTAGGCTTCCGGATCAATCAGCGCGGCATCAAGCGCCAGACGGCGCAGCAGGGTCAGCGACTGGAAGATCGTGAACCGGTTCTTATCCATATCCTCCAGTAGACCCAGCACCTTCTGGCGTTCACGCTGCAGATGCGTGTCATAGATGCGGCGGTGACCGGGAGCCAGCGGCAGGTTCACGCGCGTATCGTTCTTCGCCGGAAGCTCCACCGCCACCAGCTCCTTGGTGCGACGCAGCATGAGCGGGCGGATGCGCCGGCGCAGACGAGCAGCCGTCGCCGCGGCGTGCGCCGGGTCCTCGCCGGACTCCGCCGGGCGAGCGTACAGGTCACGGAACGCACGGGCGGAGGGGAACAGGCCGTCCGCCACAATCGCCAGCAGCGCCCACAGCTCCATGAGGTTGTTCTCAATGGGCGTGCCGGTCATCGCAATCTTGGTGCGAGCGGGCATTGCACGGGCGATGGACCAGGCGCGGGTGCCGGTGTTTTTGACGAATTGCGCCTCGTCCAGCAGGAGCGCGCCCCAGCCTTCGGGGGCGGATAGTTCGCCCGTGAACTCGTCAACGGTGCCGCCCAGCGTGCGGGCGTAGCCGGTGTATGCGTCCTCGTCCATGCGCAACAGCGTGTAGCTGGTCAGCACCAGGTGCGCCCCGGCGATGCGCTCGGCAAGCGGGGTCTTACCGGCGGTAGTTTCGGTGATCGTTACGACCTTCGCCTCGGGCAGGAAGCGTTCCGCCTCCGCCGCCCAGTTGGTGATGACGGAGGTCGGCGCGACCACGAGGAAGGGCGCGAACGACTCAATGCTCTCACCGCGCTCAGCAGCACGATCAGAGGCGGCACGGTGCTCCTCAATCGCGTGGGCGAGCAGGGCGAGAGCCTGCACGGTCTTACCCAGACCCATATCGTCGGCGAGAATACCGCCCAGGCGGTGCTCGTACAGGAACGACAACCACTGGAAACCCTCCACCTGGTAGGGGCACAGGATCGCCTGCAAGCCGGCGGGTACCGGGCGCTGAGCGATAACCCGGCGGGAAGCCTTCTGGGGTGCGGGGGAATCCTGAGTGCCCTTGTCGAGTACTTTTTCAGTGCCCTTTTCGGGGTTCTCTTCGGCGCTCTCCTCGGTGCTTTCTTCGGCATCCTCCAGGCCCTCAACCAGTTCCAGTAGCGAACGCACCTGAGCATCCCACCGCGCGGTCGTATGCACGCTCGCCGCCAGCGACTCCAGCTCAGAGAACAGCCCCGCCTGGTGACGGTTAATGCGCAGCTCACCGCCCGCATCGTCGAGTTCGCGAGCCTCCGCAATGAGGGTGCGCAGGGTCTTAAACTCGGGTCGACGCAACGAGAAATAGGTGCCGTTACCGAGCAGAATACGGTCCGCCCCGCGGTCGAGCGCCTCAAAAATCTGGGCAAACGGCACGGTCCAATTATTGACCTTCACCGCAATGCCCAGGCCGAACCAGTCGCGAGAATTGCCCTCGCTCACGGTGATTTCAATCAGCGCGTCGGTTGCCTCCACGAACTCCGGTGGGGTGCCGTTAAAACGCACCTGAACAGCGGAAACACGGCGAAGCTTCGGCAGAATCGCGCTGAGCAGCTCGCGGGTTTCCCAGCCTTCGATGCGGCGCTCCTCCAGCCCGGAAAGCGCCGGGTGAGCGGCAAGAATGGCGCGCACCGAACGCAGTACGCGCGCCTCAAAACGCTCATCACGAATCTCGCCGCCCTCTTCACCGGGGTAACCGAAAACCGGCAGGGAGTACACGTCGGAGCCCGCCGCAGGATTCTGTGTGCTCGCCTCCTCTGCACTGTCCTCCGCGAAGGGGTTCAGCGGGTACTCCCAACGCCAGCTCAGCTGTGCGTCGTGGCGTACCTGCTCGTCAAAGCTGATTTCAAGCACCAGATGCGGCGGCTTCACGCGCGGCAGCGCTAGCGCCGGATCGGGGGTCAGCGAGGGAATGGAACGGCTGAGCGCGGGCAGATACTCCTTCTGGAACGTGGCGCGTTCCGCGGCGGGAACGTGCACGGTTCCGGCGCTAATGAGCGATTCGGAGGCGGCATCGAGCGGCTCGACCAGGGGAATGAGCGCCAGCTCCACGCCCTCGGGCAGTTCGGGCACGGCGGGGGAGTAGCGCACCCGTTCACCCTGCGCCGGGTTATTCTGAGCCGGGGCAATCGTCGGTGCGCTATTCTCAGCTTCCTCAGCCGGCGCCTCCTGCGCGTCCTTTTGCACGAAGGACTCGCGCCCCACTTCATCCAGTGCGCCGGGGCGCGCGGTCTTCCAGTGCACCGCCTTTGCCGCCTGCTCGTACTCCTGCTGGGCGAGCCCGCCCAGGGCAAAGAAGCCGGTGCGCGGGGTGCCGATGGGGTGGCAGTGCGCGGCGGGCAGCCAGAGCTGGCGTAGCAGTTCGCCTTCGCGTCCTTCCCAGCTGAGTGCTGCTTGAAGCTGCAGGCCGGCGCCCTCGTCGTGCGCATCCTCGCTTGCGGTGGCGTGCAGACGCACCTGTGCGGGGCTCAGCACAGCGTAGTTCACTTCGCGACCGTTGACGAGCAGGGGCAGGCCAATATCCTCTGCGCGGGCGAGCACATCCCAGAGCAGAGTGGAGGCAGAAGCGCTGATTGAGATCCAGTCGCGGTGCGAGGAGTACATGTTCTGCCAGGGGCGGGCAATCGAGTAGAGCTCGGCGAAGAACCGTTCGTGTTCGGGGTAGATTTCGTGCCGTCCGACGGGTCCGCCCACGCTGGATGCGAAGGTTTCCCAACTGAGTCCGCCCTTGATCCAGCGCCCGGTTTTGGACGCCATGAGCGGGCGGGCGAGCAGGTTAATGCTGGGGGTTGCGCCGGGCATATTGCGGCCGCGCGCGTAGGAACCGGAGACACTCAGCGAGAAATCCAGGGCGCCGCTCACGCGCATCGAATCGATGCCCGCAAGGTCCTGACGTGCGGAAAGAACGGAGGAGAGGTCGCGCCGCCATGCCGAGATTTTGGTGGCGGATGCCTCTGCCTGCAGGCTCGGGGAGGTGCCTAGCTCGTTGAGTGCAAAGCTTCCCTGGGTGTTTTCGGGCTCGGCAGTCGCTGCATCGGGCGCGGGCAGTTTCGCCGCGGTGGTGAGTGCACCGGAGGCGCGCAGCGCCGCAAGCGGGTCGGCGGATTTCTTCGCCTCCGCAACGTCCGCGCTCTTTGAATCTGCGGGTCCCTTTGCCTCTGCCGCCTCCTTTGCCGCGGCACCGGGTACGCCGACCGGTCTGGGGTGTTCGCTGAGTGCCTTTTTCGCTACGGAGGCGCGGTCGAGCGCGGTGAGCATGAGCGCTACGGCGTGCTTGCAGTCGGTGAGCACGGGGCAGGTGCAGCGGGCGGTGAAGGTTGCGGAGCCGCTGACGGCGGGGAAGAAACGAATGGTCACTTCGTAGGGGATGATGGTGCTTCCGTTGACGAGCCCGGTGAGGGTTCGCTCGTCTTCGTCGTAGCTGTAGCGGATGACTTCGCGGTTGCGCCGGTAGGCGACGCCGCGCTGGTAGGTGCGGTGCCCGGCCTGGCGAATGATCTGCGGTACGGTGACGGGAATTTCGGGGAAGGGGTTGTTGGCGCTCACCAGCTCATTATCGCGTATCATGCGGGTTTGCGCCTTGTCGCCGGTCATTTGCTGGAGGCTGTCGGGCTGGCAGCCGGGCTGACTGTCGGGCTGGTTGCCAGGGCGGCTATTGAGCGGTGGTTTAGGGCGTATTTCGTATTTGTGGTGGGGGAGTTTTTAACGCATAAAAACACCGGTATTCACATAAGATATTCCCCACCGTATCAAAAATTCACGCCACTTAAAACGTTTTCACAAGCCAAAAGGCTAATAATCTAAATCTCTTTCAAAAAACGCTTTACTTAACTTGAGAAAATGCTGTAAGCTAAACCCAGCTTCAAGAGTTTCGACTGATAAGCTCCGACTATGGTCGAACGCCAACCCCATGTTCACGGGTGGCTCGGATGACGAAGCGGTTTGTATTCACCACCGGAATAACCGGTGGTATTTGGTACAGACAAGAGCAACGCGAAAGGATCGCGCCACTCACGGCGCAGGTTGTCACATGTACAACGGCTCTGCAACCGAAGCAGCAATCTCTCTGAACCCCTCCCGCTCCTACCAGGAAAGCCTGCGTGCCGCAGCTGTCCCCGCGCGAGGCGGATACACCGCAGTCAGCATTGACGACTACTCCCGCATTTCTTCTAAGCGCGACGAGTTCCTGAACTTCCTTCTTCTGCCGAACCCCGAGGGCATCCCCGCTATTGAGTACGCCGGTCTGCGCGTAGCGTAGCATTAGGGGTATGAATTTCTCCGGTATGCTCCTGGACTCCGACGTTCTTGCGGAGATCCGTAAGGCGGATCCTGACCCCGCCGTGGTCGCTTTTCTGCGCCGCCGCTCGTTCCGGCACATGTACATTTCTGTGCTGAGCATTGGCGAGCTGAAGGGCCTGTACCCCTACCCGGAAACTGATCGCTGGATTACCGAACTTCTTGAGCGCTTTGGCGACCACGTTATTAACGTGGATGCGCGTGTGAGCCTCGAGTGGGCGGGCCGTCAGGCGCCGCGCGGTGTGCATGCCGTGGGTCGTGATGATGCCGGTCCGCTGCCTACCGCCGCCCTGGAGGGTCTGATGGCGGCGAGCGCGAGCGCCTATGATTTGGAGCTGATTTCTTCTAAGGCGCAGGTGTACCGTGCCTGGGGTGTTGAAGCTTCCAACCCGTGGACTGAGCAGTAAAACTTCGCCTGATACGCGTCCTCGCGTGCGCGTCTGTATGAATACCTGTGCGAATAGTTGTGAGAACCCGCTTTCGAGTGTTAATCGGAGGCGGGTTTCGTCGTTAATTCGTGGCATGATTGAAGGACGATGAAAAGCACCTCACCTATCTCTCGTTATTCCATGCCCATGCCTCTGTGGCTTCAGGGTGTTGTTGAGCTAATTGTTACTGCCCTGTTCTCTGCGCTTGCTGTGTTTGCGGCGATGTCTGCCGTGTGGGCGACCAAGGGTTTTGGCGACATGGAGTTCTCCTCCGTGGCCGCCATGTCGGCGCACCTGTGGCTTCTGATTCACGGTGTTCCTTTGGATCTTGCGGCTGCTTTTGGTGCTTCTGCCGGCACGATGACGCTGGTGCCTCTGGGTTTGAGTATTCTGCCTCTGCTGCTCTGCTACCGTTCGGGTCGTCGCCTGGCGCGCGCCTCGTATGAGGGTGAGTTTTTGATTCCGGTGCTGTCCGGTTCGGTGACCTATGCGCTGATTAGTTCGGCGATGTACGGTTGGGCGAGCCCGCATCCGCAGCCTCTTCAGGCGTTGAATGCTGCCCTGGTGCCTTTGGGTATTGTGGTGGCTGGTCTGATGTGGGGTGGTTACCGTGAGGCGCGTTCGCTCTCGCGCATGGTGGGTGTTGATACTGCGGAGCAGATTTCGCAGATGAGTCAGTATTCGCGTTGGGCGGGTTCGTACGCCTGGGCTGTGGTGCGTGCTGCGGTGGTTGCTTTTGTGGCGCTGATTGGTCTGGGTGCGGTGCTTTTGGGTATCGGTATTTTGGCGGGCTGGTCGCAGATTGTTGCCACCTACCAGGAGCTGCATGCGGGCGCTGTGGGTGATACTGCGGTGACTTTGCTGCAGCTGGGTTTCTTGCCGAACCTGGTGATTTATGCGATTGCGTGGTCGACCGGTGCCGGTTTCTCCTTTGGTGCGGGTACCTCGGTTGGTTTGACCAGTAGTGATGCCGGTACTTTGCCGATGCTTCCGATTCTGGGTGCTGTGCCCGAGTCGATGGGCACGTTCGGTCTGGTGGGTCTGCTGGTGCCGCTGGGTGCCGGTGCGATTGCTGGCTGGTGGTTCTTGCGTGAGGGTGAGGATCACCTGGATGAGTGGGTTGCCCTGAAGGTTCCGTTCCGCCCGCTGTCTGCGCTGATTTCTGCGGTGGTGCTGGGCGTGATGACCGGTATTATGACGTCGTTTGGTGCCCTGTGGCTGGGCTGGATTTCGTACGGCTCTCTGGGTATTGGTCGTTTTACGGAGGTTGGTGCTGAGCCGCTGACTTTTGCGGCGCATACCGCGTTGACGGTGGGTGCCGGCGTGACTTTCGGTATGTTGCTGAGCCGCGCCCTGGTGCCGGATAGTAGCCGTGAGCTGCCTCGTTTTGCGGATGAGCGCCCGAACCTGGGTGAGCGTCTGATGAGTTTTACTGCCTCGACTCGTGAGCGTTTTGCACAGGGCCGTGAGCGTTTTGCGGAGCGTCGTGAGCAGCGTGCGCAGGCACGTGCAGAGCGTATGGAGCGTGAGGCTGAGGAAGCCGCGGCACGTGAGGCGGCTGAGCGTGAAGCTGCAGAGCGTGAAGCTGCAGAGCGTGAAGCAGCTGAGCGCGAGGCGGAAGAGACGGCACGCGCGGCTGCCTCTAAGAAGGCTTCTGAGAAGAATGTCTCTGAGCCTGAGCAGTCTGTTGTATCTGAGGTAGCGACCGGTCATGTTCCGGTGCATCCGCAGGAGCCGGTGGTTGCCGTCCCCGTGGAGGCGACCGAGCAGCTGACTCAGCGTGCGGCGGCGGACGCTTTCGCCGAGATTATTGCAGAGCGTGAAGAGGCGGCTGAAGAGCCCGCTTCCGAAGAGGCTGCTGCTGAAGAGAGCCCCGCTGAGAAGTACGAGCCGATTGAGGCCGTTCAGCAGGTCGATTACCTGCACTCTGCCCACGCTGACTCGGCACAGGCTGAGGATTACGAGAGTATTGAAGCATCTGTTGAGCCTGCCTCCAACGAGTACACTGCTGACGAACACGGCACCTATGACCCCGCCGTGTACGCTCATGACCCCTCCGAGGAGGAGACTCGCGAGCTGATTCAGGAGCCCGTCTACGAGGCTGCCGAACCTGTGGCTGCTGAGCGTGAGAGTGCTGTTGAAGAGCCCGCGGAGCAGGCGCCGCGTTCGAAGGGCCGCGCGAGCCGCATTATGGCGTACTTCGGCTTTGGTATTGAACAGCCTGCCGCAGCGCAAGGTGCCGAGCCGACTGAGGGTTCCCACGCTGAACCCGCCTCGCAGGATTCCGCTCAGGACCGCGCACACGAGCGCGCGCAGAAGCGCGAGGCGAAGAAGGCGGCTAAGGCGGCACGCAAGAAGCAGAAGAACGACCTAGAGCGTGATTTTGTGGATCGCGAGCTGGATGTCCTCTCTGCCGATCAGGCGATGAGCCGCATCTTTGAGGTTCGTAGCCAGACCGGCATCCTTCCGCTGGTGACCGATGAGGCGTCTACCGTGGAGCTGCCCCCGCTGGATGTCAGCTCCTCGAAGTCCCAGGGCTCTAATGCGCAGGGTTCTAACGCCCGCAAGAAGAACTAGCGCGCAGAACCCCTAACGAGCTGCAGAAGAGCTAGAGCTGGACGTGCCGGTGAGCTTGTCCATCGTGCCCTGGAACTTCTGGTCGCAGGTGTACATATCGGTCTGGGTCAGCGCGGCGGCGCGGCACTCACGGTACTCCTGAGCGCCGGGCATGAGTGCAAGACCAATGCCGCCGAGCAGGGTCATCGCGCCGTAGATAATGCTGACGCCCGCGGCAATGTAGAAGAACCAGGGGCCGCGGTAGACGGCGGTGCGCACGATCGCAATAATGCTCAGGGTAATGCCGGCGAGCGCGAAGATGAAGAGCGCCAAGAAAAGCGGCATCGTGGAGAGCACGAAGGAAGACGCCGCAAAAATCACCAGCGCGGCAGCGATCAGCATGAGCGAGGTGCGAATATTCGCTTTCTGCTGTTCGATGGGGTCGATAGGCTTGCGCGGCTTCTTGCCCTGAGGTCCCCGAGGCTGCGGCATCATGTTCTGCGGTGCCTGCTGCGGCGCTCGCGGCGGAACCTGCTGGTTCTGCGGCGTGCCGTTGTTCGGTGCGTTGTTTGGAGTGTTCTGCGGGGGAGTAGACATACCTATAAGGGTACCGTCCCGTGCGCCCGCGACCTATTGAGTATGCGGCCTATTGAGTTCGCGACCTGTTGAGTTTGCGCCCAGCAAACCCCCATAAACCCCCATGAACTCCAATGAACCCCGGTGAGGAATTTGTCCCGCCGGGGTTTCTTTGTGCTTACCTTTGGGCTTTGGGCCTGTTGTGAACCTCTTACCCCCCTTTGGATAAGGGTGTGAGACGGGTTATACTAGTCGGGTGCGAATTGTGGTTATGGTATCCGGCTCCGGAACGAATCTTCAGTCCATCCTCGACGCTGTAGTAGCGGGCGAGCTTCCCCTCGACATTGCGGCAGTGGGCGCCGACAAGCCCTGTCTGGGTATTGAACGTGCCCAGGCGGCGGGTGTACCCACCTTCCTGGTGCAGCCCGGCGACTACGCCGACCGCCCCTCCTGGAACCGTGCGCTGGAAGAAAAGATCGCTTCCTACGACCCCGATTACATTGTGTTCGCCGGCTTCATGCGCATTGTTGACGCGCAGCTGGTTGAGCGTTTCAGCAACCGCATTATTAACACTCACCCCGCCCTGCTGCCCTCCTTCCCGGGTGCGCACGGCGTGCGTGACGCCCTGGCCCACGGCGTGAAGATCACCGGCCTGACCGTCCACTTTGTGGATGCGGGCGTTGACACCGGCCCCATCCTCGCCCAGGCGGCAGTGCCCGTTCTGGACGACGATACCGAAGAGACCCTGCACGAACGCATTAAGGTGCAGGAGCGCCGCCTGCTCGTGCAGACTATCGCGTCTCTCGCTGAATCCCGCGGCACTGCATCTGACAGCTAATTCCGCCCACTAAATTTTTCGCGGCGGAATGAGCCGAGCTCAAACCCCGCCGCCCACACACGTTCCGTTGTGCCCATTCGACGCGCTCACCTTAGCGTCACGCACAGCGGCGGGGAATACCCCCACACATATCCTGTCTATCCGGGCAGGCTACGTCCATCCACCAGCTGTGCCGCCGATAACCGGCGCACGTCTAAAGCATCGGAGTATTTGTGTCTCTCATTGAGCTCGATCGCGTGCCCCTGCGCCGCGCCCTCATTTCCGTCTACGACAAGACCGGTCTGGAGGAGTTCGCCCGCGGCCTGCACGAGGCTGGCGTCGCGCTGGTCTCCACCGGCTCCACCGCATCCACCATCGCGGCAGCAGGCGTACCCGTCACCGAGGTCACCGAAGTGACCGGTTTCCCCGAGTGCCTCGAAGGCCGCGTGAAGACCCTGCACCCGCGCATCCACGCCGGTATTCTGGCTGACCGCCGCAAGCAGGAGCACATCGACACCCTCGAAGAGCTAGACGTTGAGGCGTTCGACCTGGTGGTTGTGAACCTGTACCCCTTCGTTGAGACCGTCGCATCCGGTGCCGGTCAGGACGCCATCATCGAGAAGATCGACATTGGTGGCCCCTCCATGGTTCGCGCTGCCGCGAAGAACCACGACGCTGTTGCAATTGTGGTGGACCCCGCCGACTACGAGCGCACCGTTGAGGCCGCTAAGAACGGTGGTTTCTCCCTGGATGAGCGCCGCCGCCTTGCCGCTGGCGCATTCGCCCACACCGCCGCATACGACACCGCTGTGGCTACCTGGACCGCAGCCCAGTTCCTGCAGGATGAGGATGCTAACTTCTGGCCCCCGTACGCTGGCCTGGGCTTTGAGCGCAGCGAGACCCTGCGTTACGGCGAGAACCCGCACCAGCGTGCCGCCCTGTACGTTGACCCCGCCGCTGCCCCCGGTATTGCTCAGGCGGAGCAGGTGCACGGTAAGGCGATGAGCTACAACAACTACGTTGATGCTGATGCCGCTCTGCGTGCCGCTTACGACTTCGACGAGCCGGCTGTTGCCGTTATCAAGCACAACAACCCCTGCGGTATTGCTGTGGCAACCCCCGGTGCGGCTGACCCGATTGCGGACGCTCACGCGAAGGCGCACGCTTGCGACCCGCTGTCCGCATACGGTGGCGTGATTGCCGCTAACCGCCCGGTGACCGCCGCTATGGCTCAGACCGTCAAGGGTATCTTCACTGAGGTGATTGTGGCTCCCGGCTTCGAGCCCGAGGCGCTGGAGATTCTGCGTGAGAAGAAGAACCTGCGCCTGCTGGTTCTGCCCGAGAACTTCGCCCGTGAGGCTATCGAGTACCGCCCCATTTCCGGTGGCGCACTCTTCCAGGAGGCTGACCGCCTGCAGGCTGAGGGTGACGACCCGAAGAACTGGACCCTGGTCGCCGGTGAGGCAGCTGACGAGGCAACCCTGCGCGACCTCGAGTTCGCCTGGCGTGCACTGCGTTCGCCCAAGTCCAACGCTATTCTGCTTGCCGATAACGGTGCCGCAGTGGGCATCGGCATGGGCCAGGTGAACCGCGTGGACTCCTGCAAGCTCTCGGTGGAGCGCGCGAACACCCTCGGCGGTGAAGGTAACGAGCGTGCCCGCGGTGCGGTTGCCGCATCCGACGCGTTCTTCCCCTTCGCTGACGGCCTGCAGGTTCTGCTGGACGCCGGTGTGCGTGCCGTCGTGCACCCGGGCGGTTCGATCCGCGACGAGGAAGTTATCGAGGCGGCTAAGGCTGCTGGCGTGACCATGTACCTGACCGGTACCCGCCACTTCTTCCACTAAACACGTGTAGCGGGCTCAGTACGCGCTGAGCTACCTGCTGTGAGCGGGGCATCCTGGGGTAAACCCGGGGTGCCCCGCTTTTATACCGGGTGCCCGTGCATCCGTATTGTGGGCAGCCGTATTTATAGAATTTTTGCTCTATTTTGCGCCGGATTTACGCATGAGGGCGCGTTAACGGCGACCAGGATGCGCACGGATTGGCTAAAAGTTCGCTAGGATTAGGTTGTGCCTAAAGTCAGCGAAGAATACAAAAAGAACAGGCGTTCTCAGATTGTAGAGACCGCCCGCGAATGCTTCATCAAGCACGGTTATCAGAAGGCTTCGATGAGCGATATTATTACGGCCACCGGCCTGTCTGCTGGAGCGATTTATAACCACTTCTCCTCCAAGGATGAGATCATCCTGGCGGCAGCCCGCATGGACATGGCGCCCTTCGACCGCATTCGCGCCGAACAGCCCTGGGACTACGTGTTCGGGTGCCTGAAGGTGCTGGACACCCCCAAGATTCGCCGTCACCTGCTCGTCACCTGGGGCGAGGCCGTGGCAATGCCGCAGCTGGCAACCGTGGTGTCTGAACAGCTGAGCTACCTGCGTGATCAGTCCCTGGAACGCTACCGCGCCTGGGGTGCCGCTGAGCTGGACTTCACCGACGAGGAGCTTGAAGAGTGGCTGACCGTTATCGGTGCCGCGGTGCTGTCGGTGCTGACCGGTTACGTGGTGCAGACCCAGCTGGTGGCTGGCGGTAAGAAGGAGAGCGCTCGCGAGGCGTACCTGGAGTATGCTTCCGCTATCCTGCGTCAGGCGTAGGGTTTGTAGACCCGCTTAACTGCCGCCGATTAGCCTGCCGGGGTGTGTTCTATACCCCTCGCTGGTGTCGCGCCGACGCCGTAAAAACTTCATCGTGATACATCTCAAAGCCCGTTTTCCTTGTCGAAGGAAAGCGGGCTTTGCGGTATTATGAGGTGTAGCTCATATTTTTTCATTCAGGGTTTTCAACTGGAGGCGCCCGCCGCCTCCTGAAGATCGCCCGGCGCATGCCGCGGCAACCCCGACGATGAGCGACCCAAGATAACGCAAAAACACTCCCAGGAGCGTAATGTCCGAGCAGAAGATCCTCGAGATGCCCCTCGCCGACCTCGACCCCGAGGTTGCAGAAGCCATTGAGCTGGAGCGCAAGCGCCAGCAGAACACCCTCGAGATGATTGCATCCGAGAACTTCGTCCCCCGTGCCGTCCTCGAAAGCCAGGGCTCGGTACTGACCAACAAGTACGCTGAGGGTTACCCCGGCCGCCGCTACTATGGCGGCTGCGAATTCGTTGACATCGTTGAGTCCCTCGCTATTTCCCGCGTGAAGGAACTCTTCGGCGCTGAGCACGCCAACGTTCAGCCCCACTCCGGTGCGCAGGCGAACAACGCCGTTATGCACGCGCTGCTGAACCCCGGCGACACCATCATGGGTCTGTCCCTGGCACACGGTGGCCACCTGACCCACGGCATGAAGCTGAACGTCTCCGGTAAGCTGTACAACGTTGTCGCGTACGGTGTGGACGAGTCCGGTCGCGTTGACATGGAACAGGTGCGTGAACTGGCTCTGGCTGAGCGCCCCAAGCTGATTATTGCCGGCTGGTCCGCGTACCCCCGTCAGCTGGACTTCGCCGCGTTCCGCGCGATTGCTGACGAAATCGGCGCGTACCTGTGGGTGGACATGGCTCACTTCGCGGGCCTGGTGGCTGCGGGTCTGCACCCGAACCCCGTCCCGCACGCACACGTGGTCTCCTCCACCGTGCACAAGACCCTGGGCGGCCCCCGCTCCGGCTTCATCCTCTGCACCGAGGAGCTGAAGAAGAAGATTGACTCCGCAGTGTTCCCCGGCCAGCAGGGCGGCCCGCTCATGCACGTGATCGCTGCGAAGGCTACCGCGTTCAAGGTCGCCGCATCTGACGCGTTCAAGGACCGCCAGAAGCGCACTGTTGAGGGCGCACAGATCCTGGCGAACCGCCTGCTGCAGCAGGACGTGAAGGACGCCGGCGTTTCCATCGCATCCGGCGGTACTGACGTTCACCTGGTGCTTGTTGACCTGCGCAACCACGCCCTCAACGGCAAGGAAGCAGAGGACCTGCTGCACGATGCCGGTATTACTGTCAACCGTAACGCTGTGCCGAACGACCCCCGCCCGCCGATGGTGACCTCCGGTCTGCGTATCGGTACCCCCGCTCTGGCGACCCGCGGCTTCGATGCTGAGGGCTTCACCGAGGTAGCCGACATTATCGCTTCCGTACTGCTGCCGAACCCGGACATCGCTGCGCTGCGTGCCCGCGTTGAGGCACTGTGCGCCAAGTACCCCCTCTACCAGGGCAGCGAGAACTGGTAGACCCATGAATGACCCCGTTCGCTCAACATTCCCTGTGGGTGCTGAGCGGGCGGGGTTATTTCGCCCTCATACTTTGGCCTCTCTACCCGCTATACCCGTCGAGGGACGTAGCGGGGGAGTGGCACCCCTAGGCACACACCCTAGAACTCAACACACAGACCGTCCGTTTCGGCGAACCCGCCGCAATCTATGGAAGGAAAAACAATGCCCCAGATTCTAGACGGTAACGCAACCGCCGCAGCCATCAAGGAAGAGCTGAAGGAGCGCGTCGAGGCGCTCAAGGCTAAGGGTATTACCCCCGGCCTGGGCACCGTCCTGGTCGGTGACGACCCCGCATCCCGCTCCTACGTGGGCGCTAAGCACCGCGACTGCGCAGAGATCGGTATTAACTCCATCCGTGTGGACCTGCCCGGTGACATCACTCAGGAAGAGCTCGATGCAGAGATCGACAAGCTGAACAACGACCCGGCGTGCACCAGCTACATTGTGCAGCTGCCCCTGCCCAAGCACCTGGACACCAACCGCGTGCTGGAGCGCATCGCCCCCGAGAAGGACGCTGACGGCCTGCACCCGACCAACCTCGGCAAGCTCGTGCTGAACGTTTCTGAGCCGCTGGACTCCCCGCTGCCCTGCACCCCCAACGGTGTCATTGAGCTGGTGAAGCGCCACGGCATTGACTGGAACGGTAAGAACGTTGTGGTGCTCGGCCGCGGCATTACCGTGGGCCGCCCGCTGGGTCTGCTGCTGACCCGCCGCGAGGTGAACGCGACCGCAACCCTGGCGCACACCGGTACCGAGAACCTGGACGAGGTGCTGCGCGAGGCTGACGTCATTGTTGCCGCTGTGGGTGTTCCGCACGTGCTGAAGGCTCACCAGGTCAAGGACGGCGCAATCCTGCTGGACGTTGGTGTTTCCCGCGCTGAGGACCCGGAAACCGGCAAGAAGAAGCTCTTCGGCGATGTCTCCCCGGAGGCTGCGCAGAAGGCGTCCTGGGTTTCCCCGAACCCCGGCGGTGTGGGCCCGATGACCCGCGCGGAGCTGCTGGTGAACGTGGTTGAGACCGCGGAGCGTCAGGCGGCGTAAGAATCGCAACATTTCAGAGCTGATAACTCAAAAGGGCGGTGCCCCGGTAGAACAATCTACCGGGGCACCGCCCTTCACACTGTCATCACAATCGAAAAGGCAGGTGCTAGAGAATCATCTCGTAGAAGTAGGCATCAGCGAGGTACAGGGTCTCTGCGTACTCTACGGGGCTACCTTCTTCGGTGTAGCCGGTGGCGCAGACCTTGAACGCCGCCTCACCCACGGGCACCTGCTGGTTGAACGCCTCGGCGTCGGCGTCGGTGAAGAGCGCCGCACTGGTGCGTACGCGGGCGTGCTTAATGGCGTTGGGGGTGTCGGCAAGCTGGTCTAGCGAGCTCATCGCACCGGACATTTCCGCCATCATGGCGTCCAGGATGCTGCTTGCGGCAGCCTTGACAAAGTAGGAACGCTCAAAGCCGATGACTTCATGGTCGGCAAGACGCAGGCGGCGCACGAACAGCACCTGCTCGCCCACCGGCACGGATAGGTGGGTGGAGATCTCTTCGGTGGCGTCCACCCAGCGGGTCGCAATCATACGGGTGGAGCCCTCAAAACCGCGGCGGCGCATATCGTCAACGAAGGTGTCCACGCGCGGAATGTAGGTGGCATCGGTGCGCTCGGCAACGTAGGTGCCGGAGCCCTGCACGTTGTAGAGCAGGCCGCGTTCAATCAGAACCTTCAGGGCGCTACGAACCGTCTGGCGGCTCACCCCAAAGTTCTGCTGAATCATGCGTTCGGTGGGCAGCTTATCGCCGGGCTTGCCGGGAATAATGTAGCGCTGCTCAATGTAGTGGATGACCTGCTCGTACTTCGGGCCGGGAATCGGGGGTAGCTCGTAGCGGCTCTCAGCGTTGTGAGCGGTACTTTCGGATGCGGTGGTGCCCGCAGAATGTGAGGGGGCACCGTGGTCGGTGGTATGTGAGGAGTGTGAATTCATCACCCAATAGTTTACCGTTCAGCCAGAGAAAAAACGCGCACGAGTGAAAATTTCTCTTCCCTCAAACTGGCATAATTAAGACTATGCATTTTTCTAACACCCCTGCACCGCGCCCGAGCGGTCTGCTTCGCGTGGCAAGCGTGAATGTGAACGGTATCCGAGCCGCCTACAAGAAGGATATGGCGGCGTGGTTGGCGAGCCGTGACATCGACATTCTCTGCCTGCAGGAGGTGCGCGCCCCCGACGCTATCGTGCGTGAGCTGCTGGACGAATCCCAGTGGCATATTCTGCATGCGGAGGCTGCCGCGAAGGGCCGTGCCGGCGTGCTGGTGGCGACCCGCCGTACCCCGAACTCAGCCGGTGAAGTTCTGGAGAACCAGCCGGTAGCGACCCGCTCGAATATTGGCGAAGAGTACTTTGACGATTCGGGTCGCTGGGTTGAGGCGGACTACGTTCTGCCCAACGGCAAGACCCTGACCGTGGTCAGCGCCTACGTTCACTCCGGTGAGGTCGGCACCCAGAAGCAGGACGATAAGTACCGCTTCCTGGAGCGCATGCTGGTGCGCATGCCTGAACTGGCAAAGCATTCGGACCACGTGCTCATCGTGGGCGATTTGAACGTGGGCCACACCGAGCTGGACATTAAGAACTGGAAGGCTAACCAGAAGCGTGCCGGCTTCCTGCCGGAGGAACGTGCCTACTTTGACCGCTTCTTCGGCGATATCGGCTACCGCGATGTGGCTCGTGAGCTGGCGGGTCAGGTGCCCGGCCCCTACACCTGGTGGTCTTACCGCGGCAAGGCGTTCGATAATGACGCAGGCTGGCGTATCGACTACCACATGGCGACCCCGGCGCTCGCCGAAAGCGCCGTGGAGGCGGTCGTGGACCGCGCGGCAAGCTACGATGAGCGTTTCAGCGATCACGCGCCGCTCGTGGTTGACTACCGCATCGGTGAGTAAGACGCGGACCCACCTACAGATAAGTTTTTGAAGATGTGCTGCACCGTCCGCAGCACCGCACAGGAAGAACTGCACAGGAAATAACTATGGCAGACGAAAAGAAGCAGGATAAGTCCCTCATCCCTAACGCCTCTCAGCAGAAGGCGCGTATCTACTCGGGTGCGCAGCCGTCGGCTGATTCGATGCACCTGGGTAACTACATTGGTGCTGTGAACAACTGGGTGGCGTTGCAGGACGACCCGAATAACGAATGCCTGTTCTTTATCCCGGATATGCACGCCATCACCGTTCCTCAGAACCCCGAGGAGCTGCGTGAGCGTACCCGCCTGACCGCGGCGCAGTACATCGCCTCCGGTATCGACCCGACCCGCACCCCGCTGTTCGTGCAGTCGCACGTGCCCGAGCACGCCCAGCTGGCGTGGATTCTGAACTGCTTCACCGGCTTCGGTGAGGCGTCCCGTATGACCCAGTTCAAGGACAAGTCTCAGAAGCAGGGCGCTGAGAACGCCTCCGTGGGTCTGTTCACCTACCCGATTCTGATGGCTGCCGACATCCTGCTCTACCAGGTGGACGGCGTGCCCGTGGGCGAGGACCAGCGTCAGCACCTGGAGCTGACCCGTAACCTGGCTCAGCGCTTCAACTCCCGTTTCGGTGAGACCTTCGTGGTACCCGAGCCGGTGATTCTGAAGGAAACCGCTAAGATTTACGACCTGCAGGACCCGACCTCGAAGATGTCCAAGTCTGCAGCCACCGACAAGGGCCTGATCAAGCTTCTGGACACCCCCAAGACAACCCAGAAGAAGATTAAGTCCGCCGTGACTGATGACGGCTCCGTCATCGCCTACGACCGCGAGGCTAAGCCCGGCGTCTCCAACCTGCTCTCCATCTACTCGGCAATGACCGGCGAGAGCATCGATGAGATCGTGGCACGCTACGAGGGCAAGATGTACGGCCACCTGAAGGTCGACCTTGCCGATATCGTGGTGGAGCGCCTCACCCCGGTGCGTGAGCGTACCCTCGAGCTGATGGACGACCCCGCCGAGCTGGACCGCCTGCTGGCTGTGGGCGCATCCGCTGCCCGCGAGATCGCTACGGTCACCATTGAGAACGTGTACAAGAAGGTTGGCTTCCTGCCTGCCGCAGCAATCTAGCGCGCTGTTCAGCCAGTCCGGCTGAGACGCCGCATTACCTGCACGATTGAGATGACAGCACAAGAGAACTCTTTGAGCCCCACGACGGCTCCTGTATCCCCGACCCTGAAACCCGGTCGCCGCTACCTGAGCGTTATTGCGCACGTGAGCGGTGAGAATGTTCAGCGCCTGGAAGAGTGGAAGCGCGCGGTAGCCGGTGGTGCGGTGGCGCCTATCAGCACCCACGTGACCGTGTACCTGACGGAGCTGAACGAGTCTCTATTGGCTGCGGTGCAGTCCCCGCAGTTCCGCGAGGCGCTGGACACGCCGCGTTTTGAGGCACGCTGGGGTTCGGTACACTCCTTCCGCCCGGTAACCGAGGTGGAGTACCTGAACCTGGAGGCGGGTAAAACCGAGTTCGAGCAGATTCACCAGAAGCTGGTTGAGCTATTCGGTGCCGGCGCGGCATCCTTCCCCTACGTGCCGCACGTGACCCTGGGCCACGGCTTGAGTGAGGAGCAGGTGGCGAACGCCCGCAAGGTGTTTGACGCTCTGCCCGCCGAGCAGCGTACCTTCACCGTGGATCACCTGCACTGCTACTCCTACGATGGGCAGAACTGGGAAGAAATTGGGGGTCTGCCGCTGCGTTAGTAGCTGGCGCATAAACCCTGCATGCACAAAGAGAGATGCGACCGATAGGTTATCGGTCGCATCTCTCTTTATGTTTTCGCTAGGTTTGCTTCAGCGTGAGAACCCTAGCGGGAGTGGCCCTCGTGAGGCTCGCCAGACTCGCCGGATTAGTGTGCGTCAGCGGAAGCCGAGCTGTGAGCTTCTGCGCCGTGTGCCTCTGCCTCAACCGGTGCAGCGTTCGCAGAAGAAACACCCAGGATCTCGTTCGGGGTCTTCGGAAGCTCCACGCTCATCAGCTCCTTCGGAGCTGCCGGGTTCGACAGGGACACCGCAATGAGCTTCTTGGTCGCCGGGTCGGTCACGTAGGCGGTCTTACCGTCCACCCACAGTGCCGGACGCTCGTCCTGCCACGTCTCAGACTCGGTCCACGCCTCCATGAGCTGTACGGAGCCCAGCTCGGTGCCGGTCGCCGGATCGAAGACGCGCAGCTTACCGTCGGTGGTCAGCAGCAGCGCCTCACCCTGAGGGCCGCGAGCCAGCGAACGGAAGGTGTAGCTCACGCCTGAAGGCAGGGAGTAGACGGTGCGAGTTGCCGCAGCGGTGTCGATAATGGAGAACTTCTCGGGGCGCTCCAGCTTAGCGTCCTTGTCGGTCTTGTAGTCCGCCAGAACGTACTGGGAGTCAGCCTTGCCAGCCTGGTTACCCGAGCGCGAGTACGGGTCCTCGGGGTTGGTGATCTTGGTGAACTTGCCGTCTTTGTAGACCAGCGCGCCGTCGGTGCAACCGATGGTGAATGCACCGTCCTTGGCGATGGCTTCACCGTGAACGCCGGGGCAGGCGGGGCTCTCGGTGACAGTCTTGCCCTGAGCATCCACAACAGCGGCACCGGTGCGGGTCTTGGAGTCGCCGACCGCTACCAGGTACTGGTCGTTGGGCAGCGGGATTGCGAAGCCGTGGTGAGGCTTCGGCAGGGTGACGGTCGTGGTCTCCAGGGAGGAGGCGGTGCGCTTGTCGTGGGTCAGCTTCGCCGGGTCGTACACGGCGAAGGAGCCGGTGCCGTCAGCGAATGCCGCGACCTTGCCGTTGTCCTTGATGACGTGACCGGTGTGGTCAGCCGCCAGAGACAGCGAAGACAGCGACGGGGAAGTGGTGTAGTAGTGCGAGTGGTCGCCGTGCGCTACGGACCATACGCCGGTGTCCAGGAAGGTGTAGCTGTTGCCGTCTGCAACGACGAGGTGGCGGTTATCGCCAGCGTCAGAGAGGCGCAGGAAGCCTTCCTTGGGGATGTCTGCGAGCAGCTTCATGTCCTTGGCGTCGTAAACGAGCACGCCGCCGTCGTAGGTGATGGCAACGCGGCTTGCCGCGCCCTTGCCTTCGGTGATGGATGCGGGGGTAGCGCTCGCGGAGGTGGAGGCGCTGGGGCTGGTCCGTGCGTTCTGGGTGGTCTGGGAGCCGCAGGCGGTCAGTGCGAGGGCGGCTACAGCGCCGAGTGCACCGGCGCGGGTGAGGAAAAACTTACGGGTCATGTGCATGCACCAAGATTAACATGAGAATGGTTCTCTATAGTGGTTGATCCTTGGCTTGTATCAGACTCTGGAAGTGCAACCTACACAGGGCGCATAAGACATTCTGCCCCTGCTCAGCCGCATGGAGTATCCTTCCGCGTCCCACTAGGCAAAAGCCTTGAAACCGCCCGCAAAATGAGCCATTAGGGCAAAAGAAAACCGGCTCCCTTCCGAAAAGAAGAGAACCGGTTTTGAAAGAGGTGTCTTTTGCTCGAGTAGGGGTCATTGCCCACTCAGGGTTAAAAATTTAGAGGAGGTTGTTCAGGCCTCGCGCCTTAATCTCGCCCACGGCATCCTTGACAGCCTGTGCCTTGGAGCGCGGTGCGACCAGCAGAGCATCGGGGGTGTCAACCACAACGATATCGTCCAAGCCAATCACGGAGATCTTACGCTCGGTGTTCGCGACAATAATGCCGGAGCAACCGTGGTTAATGACGTTGTCCTTCTCGCCGAGGATGGTCAGCTCTTCGCCGCTCTTCTCGGTGTTCAGGCGAGCCACAGCGTCGAAGTCTCCAACGTCGTCCCAGCTGAAGGAGCCGGGAACCATGGCGACGTCACCTGCGGCTGCGGCGGGCTCTGCCACGGCGTAGTCAATAGCGGTCTTCGGCAGGGTCTCCCAGACACGCTCCATAACGGCCTCGCGCTCGGGGGTGTCCCATGCGTTAGCAATCTCCATAATGCCTGCGTACAGCTCAGGCTCATTCGCCTCGAGGTGCTTGAGCATCAGGGCGGCAGGTGCCACGAACATGCCTGCGTTCCAGGTGTATTCACCGGAGTCCAGGTACTTCTGTGCGGTGGCGGTGTCCGGCTTCTCCACGAAGGTGTCCACTGCGTGTGCGTTGGGAGCACCCTCGATGCCCAGGGGCTCGCTGGCATGAATGTAGCCAAACGCGCTGGAGGGCTCGGTGGGGGTAATGCCGATGGTGACAATCTTGCCGGTTGCCGCGGTGGTGACAGCTTCGGTCACCACACGGTGGAACTCATCCACGGGGCTGATGACGTGGTCAGCTGCGAAGGAGCCGATGATGGCGTCCGGTTCGCGGCGGTGGATGATAGCGCAAGCCAGACCGATAGCTGCAGCCGAGTCCTTGGGGGAGGGCTCCAGCACCAGGTCAGCGGCACGCAACTCAGGAATCTGCTGGGTAACCGCATTGGCGTGCGAAGTGCCGGTAACTACCATGACGGAACCGTTGCTGAGATCGATGAGACGGTCGTAGGTGTCACGCAACAGGGAATTGCCCGACGAGGTAAGATCGAGCAGGAATTTCGGGGCATGCGCGCGGGACAGGGGCCACAAACGCGAGCCAACACCGCCGGCGGGAATAAGCGGGCGGAATCGAGTGAGTGCAGTATTCATCGCTTCAAGAATAGCGGGTGAATTTGTCATATATCGAATTCTTTTAGGTTTTAACAAAAAAGTGTCAGGCGGCTCTCATTTAGGTGATGTTTGAGGTTAGGTTAAGGTAAGTTCCGTACAAACACAGGGGATTAGGGGATATCGTAAAGAAAATGTGCCCTAATTTGCTTTTAGAACCTGTAAAAAAACCCTAAACAGGGTGTCAGTAAGCTGTGAATTTACCTGATATCTTGGAAGTAACAGACGAACAAAAGCAGTCGGTGAGCACACAGCTGTGCCTGGAAGCTGGGGCCTAAAAATGCGGTACCAGAACCCAGACGCTCGCCGTCGCAGCAGGAGGTTATTCAGTGTTGAATGGTTCTAAAGGAACCCTCTACCGCGGCCGCTGGGGCATGTGGTCCTGGGTTGCTCATCGCATTACCGGTATCGCGATTTTCTTCTTCCTTCTTGTACACATCCTAGATACTGCCGTCGTGCGTATCTCCCCGGAGGCCTACAACGGTGTACTGAGCCTGTACAAGAACCCCATCATGGGCCTGGGTGAGACCGCGCTTGTCGCCGCCATCGTCTACCACGCGTTCAACGGTATTCGCATTATCCTCATTGACTTCTGGGGTAAGGCAACCAACTCGCACGTGGAGCACATTCAGGCGAAGAACAAGGACGGCAACGTCGAAATCAGCCAGAAGGCAACCTACACGCACATCAAGATTCTCTGGGTTGTGCTTTTCCTCTGGGCAATTACCGTTGCGGGCTTCGCAGCGCGTCACCTGCCGATCGTTTTCTCGCACATGGGAGGTCACTAAACTATGGCTACTCCGCTTAAGCCCCGCACCTATGTACCCCGTCTGCGTGACAACCGCATCGACGGTGTGAAGTACAACCGCTCCTCCTCCAAGCGCAACAACTTTGAGATGTTCGCTTGGCTGGGTATGCGCCTGTCCGGCGTCGTACTCGTCGTGCTGATTTTCGGCCACCTGTTCTCCAACCTCATGGTCGGCGACGGCATCCACGCCATCGACTTCGGCTTCGTGGGCGGCAAGTGGGCGAACCCCTTCTGGCAGGTCTGGGATCTGCTGCTGCTCTGGCTGGCTATGCTGCACGGTGCTAACGGCATCCGCGTCATCATCGATGACTACGCAGAGAAGGACCGCCTGCGCGTTTGGCTGAAGGTGATCCTCTTCGCAGCATGCGCATTCGTCCTGCTGGTTGGTACCCTCACCATCTTCGCGTTCGACCCCTGCCCCTCCGGCGCAGCGGCTGAACTGCTCCCCAGCTTCTGCTCGGCACGCTAACGGCGACGTATCCGAGACAAACGAAAACATCTAAAACACAGAAAGAACATCATGCAGGTACATAAGTACGATGTAGTGATCGTCGGTGCCGGTGGCGCAGGTATGCGTGCCGCCATTGAGGCCGGCCAGCGAGTTCGCACCGCGGTACTGACCAAGCTATACCCCACCCGCTCCCATACCGGTGCGGCACAGGGTGGCATGTGCGCCGCTCTGGCTAACGTTGAAGAGGACAACTGGGAGTGGCACACCTTTGACACCGTCAAGGGTGGCGACTACCTGGTCGACCAGGACGCAGCAGAAATCATGGCTAAGGAAGCTATTGACGCTGTGCTCGACCTGGAAAAGATGGGTCTTCCCTTCAACCGAACCCCCGAAGGCCGCATTGACCAGCGCCGCTTCGGCGGTCACACCCGTGACCACGGTAAGGCTGCTGTGCGCCGCGCATGCTACGCAGCTGACCGTACCGGCCACATGATTCTGCAGACCCTCTACCAGAACTGCGTTCGTCACAATGTGGAGTTCTACAACGAGTTCTACGTTCTCGACCTGATTCTGGTCAAGGACGAAGAGGGTAAGCCCCGCCCCGCCGGCGTCGTCTCCTACGACCTGGCAACCGGCGAGGTCCACGTCTTCCAGGCTAAGTCCGTGATCTTCGCATCCGGCGGCTGTGGCAAGATTTTCAAGACCACCTCCAACGCACACACCCTCACCGGTGACGGCATGGCTATCGCACTGCGTGCAGGCCTGCCCCTGGAGGACATGGAATTCGTTCAGTTCCACCCGACCGGCCTGGCTGGCCTGGGCATTCTCGTCACCGAGGGTGCTCGTGGTGAAGGCGGTATTCTCCGTAATGCTGACGGTGAGCGCTTCATGGAGCGCTACGCACCCACCATTAAGGACCTCGCACCCCGCGATATCGTGGCACGTGCAATGGCAAACGAGGTGCGCGAAGGCCGCGGTTGCGGTCCCCACAAGGACTACGTGCTGCTGGACCTGACCCACCTGGAGCCCTCCCACATCGACGAGAAGCTGCCGGACATTACCGAGTTCGCTCGTACCTACCTGGCAGTGGAACCGCACCACCAGCCCATCCCGGTGTTCCCCACCGCGCACTACGCAATGGGCGGTATCCCCACCAACAACGAGACCGAGGTCTACCACAACAGCAAGGAGACCATCCCCGGCCTCTACGCAGCTGGTGAGGTTGCTTGCGTGTCCGTCCACGGTGCAAACCGTCTGGGCACCAACTCCCTGCTGGACATCAACGTGTTCGGTAAGCGTGCAGGCCGCAAGGCAGCAGAGTACGCAGCATCCGCTGAGTTTGTACCGGTTCCGGACGACGCAGCAGATCGCGTTCTCAACATGCTCAACGGCATCCTCGAAGGTAAGGGCACCGAGAAGGTCGGCGCTATCCGCGCAGACCTGCAGAAGGCTATGGAAGCTGACATGCAGGTGTTCCGTACCGACGAGACCATCCGCGCAGCACTGGCAACTATTGCTGAACTGGAAGAGCGCTACAAGAACATCGCCATCCAGGACAAGGGCAAGCGCTTCAACCTCGACCTGCTCGAGGCTGTTGAGCTCGGCTTCCTGATTGAGCTGGCAAAGGTCATGTCCGTTGGTGCACTGCACCGTAAGGAATCCCGTGGTGGTCACTACCGCGAGGACTTCCCCAAGCGTGACGACGTTAACTTCATGAAGCACTCGATGGTCTACCTCGACCCCGAATCCGAGTTTGAGGGTGTCAAGGGTCTGCGATTCGAAACCAAGCCCGTTGTCTACACCCGCTACGAGCCGAAGGAGCGTAAGTACTAAAATGGCTGAAAACGAACTCCCCGAACCGGAATCCGTCAAGCTGTTTGAGGGTATGACCGGCGGCGACTCCGACTCCATCCCCACCTACGATGTGGTCATCAAGATTCGTCGCTACAACCCGGAAGTTTCCTCCGAGGCGTACTGGGATGAATTCCCGCTGACCATGTACCGCACCGACCGCGTGCTGGATGCTCTACACAAGATCAAGTGGGAAGTAGACGGCTCCGTCTCCTTCCGCCGCTCCTGTGCACACGGCATCTGCGGCTCGGACGCAATGCGCATCAACGGCCGTAACCGCCTGGCTTGCAAGACCCTGCTGAAGGACCTTGACCTGACCAAGCCGATTACCGTTGAGCCCATCAAGGGTCTGCCCTGCGAAAAGGACCTCATCGTTGACATGGAGCCCTTCTTCCAGGCATACCGCGAGATTATGCCGTTCTTCATCAACGACTCGAACGAGCCTGAGCGTGAGCGCCTGCAGACCATTGAGGACCGTGCACGTTTCGATGACACCACCAAGTGCATCCTCTGCGCAGCATGTACCTCGTCCTGCCCGGTCTTCTGGACCGACGGTCAGTACTTCGGCCCCTCCGCTATCGTGAACGCACACCGCTTCATCTTCGACTCGCGCGATGACGCAGGCGACCTGCGTCTGGAGATCCTCAACGACAAGGAAGGCGTATGGCGTTGCCGTACCACCTTCAACTGCACCGAGGCTTGCCCCCGTGGCATCCAGATTACCAAGGCTATTGCCGAGGTGAAGCAGGCAATCCTGAGCCGCTCGCTCTAATCTGAGTACGCGGTATCAGCTGATACAGCATTGACGATTCAAGCCGTCACCCACACCGGGTGGCGGCTTGAGTCGTTTAACAAAAAAGGCCGGCAACAAAATCGTGGGGCAGAGCATTTTCGGGGCTTCGGCGGGTGGGAGTATTCTTCACAATCTGTCATAAAGTCATAGATATTCTCGAGTGCTGTCAGAAAGGGACAGCGGGTAGGTAAACCCCGGCGGGCGGCGTTATTCTACTGTGTATGGTTTTCGCTAATTCTCGCTACGATTTGTCCACCCCCGTCTTCGACGACTGGGTGGAGCGCACGATGGGTACCCTCGTAAGCGGCCCCTTCGCCGTGGCTCTGCGTGCCGATATTGATGCTCTGCCCATTGTTGAGCAGACCGACCTGCCCTATGCCTCCACCGTGCCTGGTGTGATGCACGCCTGCGGCCATGATATTCACCAGACCGTCATGCTCGGTGTAGCTCTGGCACTGCACGAGCTGAACGAGAAGACCCCGCTGGGCCGTAGCGTCCGTATTCTCTTCCAGCCCGCTGAGGAGCAGCTGCCCGGCGGTGCGGTGCAGATGATTTCGCAGGGTCTACTCAAGGATATTCCGCGTGCTTTCGCTCTGCACTGTGACCCGAAGGTGGACCTGGGCCAGATCGGTACCCGCATCGGTGCGATTACCAGCGCCTCGGATACCGTGAAAATTCATCTGAGCGGTCACGGCGGCCACACTTCTCGCCCGCATCTGACTGAGGACCTCATCTATGCGATGAGCCAGATTGCTGTGCAGGTTCCCGCCGTGCTGACCCGCCGCACCGACGTTCGTTCGGGTGTGCTGGTGGCATGGGGCCAGGTCAGTGCTGGCGTTGCCCCCAACGCTATTCCCGCCGAGGGCTACCTGGCGGGTACCATGCGTTGCCTGGACGTTGAGGTTTGGCGCCAGGCAGGCAACCTGCTGGACGAAGTGATCGAGCAGGTCGCTGTACCCTTCGGCGTGAAGGCGCGGGTGGAGCACATCCGCGGCGTACCCCCGGTCGTGAACACCGATCTGGAAACCACCATGCTCGAGAACGCAGCCCGCGCCGAGCTGGGCGAGGACTCCATCGTGCTGGTCGAGCAGTCCATGGGTGGCGAAGACTTCGCGTGGATGCTGCAGGAAGTTCCCGGTTCCATGTTCCGCCTGGGTACCCGTGCCCCCGGCGACCCCACCTATGATCTGCATCAGGGCGATTACGCCCCGAGCGAGCAGGCAATCGGCATTGGTGTGCGCGTCATGGCGGCAACCGCCTTGCGCGCCGTCCGCTTTGAACTGGCGAAGGCTGCGAAGGCTGCGAACCCCATCCGCGATGAGGCGCGCTAAAGAGCCACTCGAAAGCTTATGAGTCAGGCGTAAAGACGCGACTATTTCGCCACATCAAGCCTTGAAAGCTGTACAAGTTTCACCCCGTCACCTCTCACCGAGTGACGGGGTGAAACTCTATGCACGCGATAGAATTAAAGGGATTATGAGGACATTTGCGTTATGTTCCCGACCCCGTGCCCACACACCCTCGGGGGATGAAGGAAATGGCGCATCATCACACGGCGCACGCCGGAGGAGGACACCCAATGAGCTTCTTTGGAATCGGCAAGAAGAAGTTGGATGAACAGTCGCGCGAAGAACAGAGCGCCGAAACTGCCAAGGCTCAGAAAGAACAGGCAAGCGAAGACGCTCCCAAGAGCGCACGACTGAGCGAAAAGATTATGGAACAGCAGCAGTGGGAGGACTCCCTGCGCCGCTTCGTGAAGTCTGAGAGCGCACGCCACCAGAACCAGGACGATGAGCAGAGTGAAGAGTACCGTGCTGTTGAGGATCTCAAGCGTGCCCTCCTGCACGATGACGAACAGGTTGAAGAGAATCCCTCTGCTGAGGAACTGACTGAAGAGCAGGTTGAGGAGCAGGAGCGCCGTAGCCTGTTGGCGGCGCTTGGTGCTTTCCCCCAGGAATCTGAGGAGCCTGTTGAGGTCGAGCAGGTAGCTCAGGCCCAGGACGTTGAAGAAGATGAAGCCCCGGTTGCTGAGGCTGCTCAGCCGGCTACCCCCGCGTTCCTGCGCGATGACGAAGAGTCTGCAACTGAGGACGCATCTGTCGAGGAGCAGGAGCCTAAGGACGCTGCAGAGGATGCACGTTCCCATTTTGAGGAGCACCTGCGTGCTCTGCGTGCTCAGAACACCGAAGATGCTGCCTCTGAGGATACTGCCGTTGAGGATGCGGAGGCCGATGCAGATACTGCAGGCGAGGCAGAGGGCCGCGAAGAGCTTGAGGCTGTTGTAGAAGCTTCCGAGAACAAGGCTGAGAACGCTCATTCTGTATCTGAAGCTGAGGAAATTCATACCGTTGAAGATATGAAGGCAGCCCGCACCCATGCCGCCGTGACCGAGGCGCAGAACGCCGGTCTGGACGATCTGGCGGCAGCCTACGCGGCACGCCTGGGCATCACCTTGGACAGCGAAGAGGAGACCTTTGTAGAGGTTGCTTCCGATGAGGCGATCGCTGAGGAAACTGCTGCTGACAAGGCAACTACTGAGGCACCTGAGCCCGCTGAAGCTACTGAATCTGTTGAGGACACCGATGTGTCTGAGGTATCCGCAACTGTTGCTGAGACTGCTGAAGACTTCGAATCCGAGGAGACCGTTGACCTCACCGCAGGTGAAGAAGAAGTTGTAGAGCCTGCTACCGCTACTGAGGAAGAGCCGATTGAGGCTGTCGTTGAGGCGCCTGAGCTGCTGGCATCTGAACTTACTGAGGAAGAAAACGCGGTCTCTGATGAGACCGAGCTGCTCTCCGCCGTATCCGTTGAGGAGAAGCATGACGTGTCCGTCTCTGAAGCGCCCGCGGCTAAGGACTTCGACGCTGAAGAAGAGAACACCGCAGAGCTGATCTTTGACGCCTCCGCTGTTGCTGCCCCCGTAGTTGCTGCAGCTGCCGTTGCCTCTACCGCAAAGACCGAAAAGGCTGAAAAGGCTGAGGAGAAGACCGAAAAGGGTACCTCTCAGAGCGTCGCGCTGACCGCAGAGGGCATCGATAAGAAGGAAGCAGAGAAGCACGAGTCTGCTGCTCGTGATGACTCCACTGAGGAGCCCGTTGCTGAGTTGAAGGAAACTGAGCAGAAGCTCAGCGAAGACGAAGCTGAACTGGTTGCCGAATCCATCATCCTGAGCGAGCCCGTTGAGGGCGCGGCAACCCTGCCCGCGCTCCCCGAGCAGCGTGCTCTCCACGGCCTTGCGGAGCTTATGCGCACCCGCGGTTCGGGCACCATGAGCCTGGAACTGCGCCAGGTTGATGAGGATATGCACTACCGTCTGCTGCACCGCGGCCGTGAGGTTGAAACCGGCATTGTCGTGCCCGGTGTTGACTGGTTTGCACCCGTTGCGGCACTGTACACCGAGGCTCAGCAGGTCGGCGCAACCTGGAACCGTGCGGCTGTCTCTTTGAAGCCGCGCCTGGGTGATGGCCTGGAGGTTCACGCATCGTACCTGGGTGCTGTGGATGGTCAGACTATTAGCGAGAGCTTCCTGCTGGAAGGTGCCGCTGTTGAGGCTAAGCCCGTTGCGACCGCTGAGGCCGCTGAGGCTACCTCGCAGGATGAGCCTCAGGAAGCTGCTGTTCAGAGTGTTGACCCGGTTGAGGCTGAACGTGAGGCTATCGAGCGTGAGCTGGAGGCTGAACTCGCTGAGAAGCAGGCTGCGAACGAGGCTGAGGCAGCTGCCGAAGCTGCTGAAGAGCCTGTAGTTGAGACTGCTGAAGAGGGTGCCTCCGCGGGTCTGCTGACTGCTGCAGGTCTTGCCGCTGCCGGTACTGCTGTGGCTGGTTCTGCCGCTTCTGCGCAGGAGAAGGAAGACGTAGAGGAGGCTGTTGAAGCTTCTGCCCAGCCTGCCGCCCAGCCTGCCCAGGCTGAGTTTGCGCCGGTTGAAGCTGAGTTCGAGCACGATTACGAGAACGACCCGGTCTTCGGTGCCGCTACCGTAGAGCCCGAAACCGAGCATGCTGAAGAATCTGCCGCTGAGGCATCCGAGGTATCTGCCGAGGACTCTGTAGAGACCGGCGAAGATATGGAAGCCGCCCTGGCTGCCATCGTTGCCAACGCTCAGAAGAAGCTGGACGCTGAGGAAGCAACAGCCCCCGCAGTTGCTGAGGAAGCACCCGCTGAGGAAGTTTCGGCTGAGGAAGTTTTGGCTGCCGAGGAGCAGAAGGCTGCCGCTCCCGTGGTTGCTGAGTCCTTCACCCTGGACCGCACCCAGCCCGTTGAAGAAGCTGCAGATGAGCCGATCGCAGAGAGCTCCGAAGAGCCCGCCCTGCCCGCGTTCTTGGACGACTCTGAACTGCTGCCTGAGAAGGAAACCTCCGCCGCTTCCGCTGAAGCGCCCGCCGAGGAACCTGCCCTCGTAGACGTTGAGCCTGCCGCTGAGAGCGCATCTGTGGCTCCCGGCCTGGCTGGTGCTCTTGCCGCAGCTGCCGCAGTGGGCACCGCCGGCGCCGCTACGAAGGCTGCCGAGGCAAAGGCATCTGAGGCGAAGGCTACCGGCGCTCAGGAAGAGCCCGCTGAGAAGGCCGCTGAGCTCAAGACCGTTGAGGTGGCCCCCGCGGCTAAGATTGCTGAGGCTCCCGTAGCGGTTGCACCCGCCTCCGAGGCTACCGATCAGACTGCCCCGGCAGCACCGGCAGCAGAGGTAGCAGAGGCGGCACCCGCCTCCGAGGCGACCACCCCGGTTGCCCTGCCGGAGAGCACCCCGGCAGGTATCTCCTCCAGCATCTCGGCATCCGCGCTGAGCGAGCTCAACCAGCTACCCACCATCGTGGCTGAGCCGGACACCCCCTCCGCCGCGGTGCAGAGCCCGCTGGTTCCCTCGGAGACTCAGCTGGCAGCCGGCAACCTGGTTCTGACCGAGGCTCAGGTCGCTCAGCGTCTGGCGCCGGTTGTCGAGCACCTCTTCGGCGAGAACGGCACCGCAAAGGATGCCACCACCGTGCTGATTCGTGTACGTGCCCTCGGCTCCTACTACGACGCCCTGACCCACGTGCGCCGCAACGGTTTCTGGGAGCAGGTCCGTACCTTCGAGCTGATTCCCGAAACCCTGCTGGACATCCCGGCGCTGAAGACCGACTCGTACAGCGAGGGCGAGGGCTCGCCGCTGGCTATGAGCCTGACCTTCACCCCGGGCGTGCCGGTTCAGGCGGCATTCGATTATGCGAATGAGCAGGCGTTTGTCACCTACCCGCGTCCGCTGGATGCTGAGCGTTACGTTGAGGAGCTGCGCATGTTCCCGCGTCTGGGTTCGAAGATCCCGGCTCATATGACGAGCGCGCTTTCGCACTGGAACCTCTAAAACCTTGTAAGGTGTGCCGCGCCGGCTCCCCGTGTGGGGGTCGGCGCGGCGTGCTATGTTTGTCATTTTTTCGATGAGGAAGATTGTTATGACTGATACCCCTAATACTCCTGAGGCTTCTGCGGCGCAGAACGTTCAGGACACTGCTGCCCGCGCGGCTGAAGCTTTTGGCGCCCTGGTGGAAACCATGGCGCTGCTGCGTGCACCGGGCGGTTGCCCGTGGGATGCTGAGCAGACTCATGCCTCCCTAATCCGCTACCTGGTGGAGGAAGCCTACGAGGTTGTCGAGGCGGTAGAAACCGGTGGAGAGCCGAATATGCCGCTGTTGCGTGAGGAACTGGGCGACGTGCTGCTGCAGGTGGTGTTCCATTCCGATATTGCTGCGGCAAACCCGCAGGGCTTCGACATCGTGCAGGTGGTTGAGGGCCTGGTGCAGAAGCTTCGTTCGCGCCACCCGGACGTGTTCACGGCTGAGTCTGAGGGCTCTTCGGAGGCGCCCCGCACCGCAGCTGAGCAGCAGGCGGCGTGGGATGCGTTGAAGAAGAAGGAGAAGAGCGACCGTGGCGCGCTGGACGGTATTCCGCCGCATCTGCCGGCGCTCGCTATGGCTGAGAAGACTGCTGTGAAGGCACGTAAGGCGGGTATTATTCTGCCGCCGGAGCCTACGAGCATGGAGGACGACCTGCGCTATATGCACACTGAAGAGGAATTCGGTGAGTTGCTCTTTGCGTTGGTGAGCCGCGCACAGCGTAATGGTTTGGATCCGGAGCGTGCCCTGCGTTCGTACACTCGCCGCTATATTGCTCAGCATACGCATGATGAGCCGAGCTATTAGAAACGCTGGTTGAGTTCTTCTGTGAGGCGCTTTGAAATCTGTTCTCTGAGGGAATAAGAGATTTCAAAGCGCCTTCTGTTTGTTTGGGGTTGTGTTGGGCGGCCGTGAGTATGCTCGTGGCACATGCCCCGGCATTTGGGCTCATGTTGTGCTTTGGTCGAGTACCCACACCCTCACAATGTGGGGGAGTGTGGGTCTTGTTCCGCTTTGTAGCGCCTGACTAAGGGTTATTTAGACCTTCAATAAGGCAATAAAAAAGCGGTGGCAACTAGTGTGTTTGTGTGGGAGTTTTGCTAGAATTTAGGGGACGCGACTTGTCCACTACCGGGTGAGCCGTTCACATCCTTGACATCTCATAAGGAGAACAATTCATGGCTGTTATTACCGCAGTTCACGCACGCCAGATCCTGGATTCCCGTGGCAACCCGACCGTTGAGGTTGAGGTTCTGCTCGAAGACGGTGCTTTCGCACGCGCAGCTGTGCCCTCGGGCGCATCCACCGGTGAGTGGGAAGCTGTTGAGCGCCGCGATGGCGACAAGTCCGTATACCTGGGCAAGGGTGTTCTGGGCGCAGTGAAGTCTGTTATCGAAGAAATCGCTGAAGAGGTCATCGGCATTGAGGCTTCCGACCAGCGCGCTGTTGACGCAGCCATGATTGCTCTGGATGCAACCAACAACAAGGGCAAGCTGGGCGCAAACGCAATCCTGGGTGTCTCCCTGGCTGTTGCTAAGGCAGCTGCTGAGTCCGCTGACCTGCCCCTGTACAAGTACCTCGGCGGCCCGAACGCTCACGTTCTGCCCGTCCCCATGATGAACATCCTCAACGGTGGTTCTCACGCAGACTCCAACGTTGACATCCAGGAGTTCATGATTGCTCCCATCGGCTTCGACAACTACTCTGACGCTCTGCGCGCAGGTGTTGAGGTTTACCACTCCCTGAAGTCCGTGCTGCACGACCGCGGCCTGGCAACCGGCCTGGGCGACGAGGGTGGTTTCGCACCCAACCTGGAGTCCAACGCAGCTGCACTGGACCTGATCGTTGAGGCAATCGAGAAGGCTGGCTACAAGCCGGGCGAGCAGGTTGCACTGGCACTGGACGTTGCATCCTCCGAGTTCTACAACGACGGCGCATACGAGTTCGAGGGCCAGAAGAAGTCCGCAGCTGAGATGAGCGCATACTACGCTGACCTCGTTGCAAAGTACCCCCTGGTTTCCATTGAGGATCCCCTGGATGAGAACGACTGGGAGGGCTACAAGACCCTGACCGAGCAGATCGGTGACAAGGTCCAGATCGTCGGTGACGACCTGTTCGTGACCAACCCCGAGCGTCTGGCTCGCGGTATCGAAGAGGGCGCAGCTAACGCTCTGCTCGTGAAGGTGAACCAGATCGGTTCGCTGACCGAGACCCTCGACGCAATGGAGCTGGCACAGCGCCACGAGTACCGTTGCATGGTTTCTCACCGTTCCGGTGAGACCGAGGACGTCACCATCGCTGACCTGGCTGTTGCAACCAACGCTGGCCAGATTAAGACCGGTGCTCCCGCACGTTCCGAGCGCGTTGCTAAGTACAACCAGCTGCTGCGCATTGAGGAAGAGCTGGGCGAGGCAGCTGTTTACGCTGGCAAGTCCGCATTCCCCCGCTTCAAGGCATAAGTTACTGAAGCATCCGACCGCGTGAGCGGTTAGACGTCAGGGAGGCGGTGCTACCCCGTAGGGGAGTGGCACCGCCTCCTTCTCTGTGTGCGGTCTATCAGCTCAGGTATGTCGTGGCAGGGTAGAATGTATCGCTTACAACATAGAGCTGGGGAAGCCCTCCGAACCCGGTAGAATATGAAGGAAGCGCTTAGCGGTACAGAATGGAACGAGGGATAGAGCAATGAGCCAGCGAGCAAACCAGCAGACCCGGTCGCACTCTACGAGTTCCACTGCACCCGCTCAGGGCGCTACCGCCTCCGATGCGCCGCGTGGCGCCGCTAAGGAAGCCCGCACCTCCCTGATGAAAAAGGCTAGTGCCCTTTTCTTCGGCGTGGGCTTGAACCAGCGCCACCCCGAGCGTGAACGTCAGGCGCAGGCTCGCCGTGAGGAGCGTGCCCGCCGCCGCGCCGCAGCCCAGCAGGGCAGTGAAGAAGGCGGATACGATGCCCCCGTGGCGGCTCATATGTTCTCCGGTCGTAGCTTCCTGACCGCTGTTGTGGTGGGCGTGATTGCGCTCGGTACCGCATACCCGGTGGTCACCTACATTGACCAGGACCGGGAAATCAAGCAGATCAACACGCACATTTCCCAGCTGCAGCAGGAGAACGCCCAGCTGAAGGCGGAGCAGACCTGGTGGAACGACGACAACTACGTTCGTCAGCAGGCACGTAGCCGCCTCTACTATGTGAACCCCGGCGACACCCCCTACGTGGTCACCGGCATTACCGAGGACTCCACGAAGGCGGACGGTACTTCTGCGAACGCGAAGAACGCCCCCGAGGAAGCCTGGACCACGAAGGTTTGGAATTCTCTCGAGAAGAACTAGCCCCAGCCACCGGCAGGAACCCCCGCCCTGGCAAGCACCCGGCATAAGCGGACGAGGTGACCCCTCGTACCAGAAACTTAGGATTATGAGCACCGAAAACACCATTGAAGAGCTGAAGGCACGCACCCCCGGCGGCTTCGGCGTAACTGTTGAAACCCTGACCCCCACCGAGCAGGACATCCGTGTTCTCTCCGCGCAGCTGGGCCGTAAGGTCCGCGACGTGATTGAGATTCCGGCACGCTGCGTGTGCGGTAACCCGCTCGTGGCTGCTACCGCGCCGCGCCTGAGCAACGGCACCCCCTTCCCGACCGTTTTCTACCTGGCGCATCCGGTGATTACCGCTGCGGCTTCCCGTCTGGAGGCGGGCGGCCTGATGTACGAGATGACCGACTCGCTGGCTGAGGACGCCGACTTGGCGGCACAGTACGCTGCCGCACACGAGAACTACCTGGCTGAGCGTGAGCGCATCCGCCTGATCAGCGGCACCGAAGAGGTCCCGGAGATTGACGGTATCTCTGCCGGCGGTATGCCGACCCGCGTGAAGTGCCTGCACGCTGTTATCGGCCACACTCTGTCGGTGGGTCGCGGCGTGAACCCGATGGGTGACCGCGGCCTGGACGCTATCGCCGAGTGGTGGACCCCCGAGGTCTGCTCCTGCGACCCCGCGTGGCGTGAAGAGGCCTAAATATTGATTCTGGTGCGCCCGCATCGTCTTGAAGGACGGTGCGGGCGCATAATAGATAGAAGAAAGAGCGCCGAAAAGCGAAAATTTTTCGCCTGCGGCGCTCGCGTTGCCTTTTGGCACTGATTGGTATTGAAGACCTGAAAGGAACCCACCGTGCGCGTTGGAGCGATTGACTGCGGTACGAACTCTATTCGCCTGCTGATTGCCGATTCCACTACTGAGGTGGTGGACGGGGTCGAGAAGACCGTCCTGAAGGACGTGGTGCGTGAGATGCGCATTGTGCGTCTGGGTCAGGGCGTGGACGCGACCGGCTGGCTGGCGCAGGAGGCGCTGGACCGTACTTTCGCTGCGGCTCGTGAGTACGCGCAGTTGCTGAAGGAGCACGGCGCTGATTCGGTGCGTTTCGTGGCGACCAGTGCGACTCGCGATGCGGGTAACCGTCAGGTGTTTGTGGACGGTATCCGCGAGATTTTGGGTATTGAGCCCGAGGTTATCAGCGGTGATGAGGAAGCTGCTCTGTCCTTCGCTGGTGCGGTGCGCGCTGTCGGTTACGGCGACGGTGACACCCTGGTGTTTGACCTGGGCGGCGGTTCGACTGAGTTCGTGCTCGGCGACGAGTCGGGTGTGAAGGCTTCCCGCAGCGTCAATATTGGTTGTGTGCGCCTGACTGAGCGTCACATGATGAGCGCCCCGTCCACTGACTCGCAGATTGCCCGCGTTGAGGCTGATACTGACGAGGCTCTCGAGGTGGCACGTAAGACTGTGCCCCTGCAGGATGCGCGCCGCGTGGTGGCTGTGGCTGGTACCGCAACCACTGTGGCTGCTGCCGCGCTGGGTCTGGACCGTTATGACTCTGAGGCTATTAACGCTCAGAGCTTCTCCGTAGAGACCGTTCAGAAGACTGCCCGCTGGTTGGCTTCGCTGAGCCGTACTGAGCGTGAGGAGCTCGGCTACATGCACCCCGGTCGGGTGGATGTGATTGGTGCCGGCGCGACGATTTACGCCCGCATCCTGACCCGTCTGAATGAGATGACTGACGGTGCCGTTGATTCGGTGACCGTCAGCGAGCACGACATTCTGGACGGTATCGCTCTGTCCCAGCTGTAGGCTTGAGCGCTCGCGCCGTGAACCGATGGTGGTTCACGGCGCGGCTCAGCTTGAGGAGTTTTAATGGTTCGTTCTGAGCATCGGCGAGGTATGTCCCTGACCGGCTGGTCTTTTGCGTCGTCTTGCGCCTGTGCGTCTCGTGTATTTGGTGTGCGCGCCTCGGTTGGTTCTGGCCGAGGCGCTACTCGCCGCATCCGTAAGGTTGCAGCTTTGGGCGCCAGTGCCGCGTTGACTCTTCTGCCGTTGTGGACCCCGCTGACGCCTGCCGCCTGGGCGACGGACCCGACCCCTTCTGCTTCCCCGAGCCCGAAGAGGGAGGTGACGGCGACTCCTTCGCCGTCGGCTACTGCGGTGCCGAAGACTTCTGCGACTCCGAGTAAGGGCACGTCGACCACTAATGGTGATGATGTTCGTCAGCGCGAGTATTGGCTGAAGGAGTACGGTATTACGTCCTTGTGGTCGCAGGCTACGGGTAAGGGCGTGACGGTTGCTGTGATTGATACGGGCGTAGACGGTACTCACCCGGATCTTGAGGGTAATGTTCTGCGTGGTTATGACGCCTCGGGCGTGGGTAGCGAGGACGGCTGGAAGGGCCTGGGTGCTGAGCCGATGCACGGCACGGAGGTCGCTTCTCTGATTGCCGGTCACGGCCACGATACGCAGGGCTATTCTGCGATTGCGGGTCAGCCGGGTAAGCCGACCGGCGTGATTGGTGTGGCTCCCGAGGCGAAGATTCTGCCGATTTCGCTGAATATGGGTACGACCGGCGGCAAGAGCATTGATGAGCAGATTCCTGCGGCGGTGCGCTACGCGGTCGACCACGGGGCTCAGATTATTAACATGTCGATTGGTTCGAATAAGACGAGCTGGCCGCAGAGCTGGGATGAGGCGTTTGCCTACGCTGAGCAGAAGGGCGTGCTGATTGTTGCGGCTGCGGGTAACCGTGGTAGCGGCTTGACTCAGGTTGGTGCTCCGGCGACGATTCCTGGCGTGTTGACGGTGGGTGGTATTGACCGGAATAAGCAGGTTTCTGAGGGCTCGTCGACTCAGGGCATTTCGATTGCTGTGGTTGCTCCGAGTACGGATATGATTGCGGCGGCTCCCGGTAATGGGTACATGCTGTGGTCGGGTTCTTCGGCGGCAGCCCCTCTGGTGACGGGCGTTGCGGCGTTGTTGAAGCAGAAGTATCCGCAGGAGTCGGCGGCTCAGCTGGCTCAGCGTTTGATTGCTTCGGCTGATGATGCTGGTGCGACGGGCCGTGACCCGTTGTACGGCTACGGTGTGTTTAACCCGCAGGATGCGATGGCTTTGCCTGCGCCTAAGGTGACGGCGAATCCGCTGGGTTCGATTTCTGAGTGGATTGCGGTGCATCGTAAGCAGCAGGTGAGTGAGCCGACTCCGAGTGATGCTGCTCCGGTGCATGAGGAGGGTGAGAGCATTGTGAAGGCGGCTGCGCCGGATGCGCGTCGCCCTCCGGAGGATCGTGGCTGGTTGCCGCCGGTGATTTTGGCGGCTTTGACGCTGTGGCTGACGATTATTACGGCTGGTTCGGTGCATCGTTTGCACAGGCTGCATGTAAGTGCGGGTGAGGCTGCGCGGATGGCTCGTGCGGCGGCGCATCATCCGGGTTCTCATCAGGGTTCACGTCGGGGCGCTCGCCGGACCTCTCGTTAGCATCGTTTGATTGCGTTTTTCTGTTCGCCCGGGGCTGACTTTTGAGTTAGTCCCGGGCTTTGTGATGCGGGGGCTGGCTTTCGACGGGGGAACACCCCAATAAACGAAAATATCGAACATACCGCGCAAAAAACGGAAAGAGTGATTTAGACCGTAATCCACATCACGAGATGAACCCTGTTCATATCTTCAAAACTTTTAACTTAGGGTCAGCTCAAAGGGGCCATAAGTGCGAAATCACCTAAACAAAGGCGTAAAATAAAAGACAACAGGTATGTGATAGACAGGCTCGTGCTGCTAGCCACTTCGCGTTGCGCAAGGACTTCCAGAGCGAGCCGCTTTGTTCGTCAGGGGAGCTTTCGGAACGAGCCGAAAGTTGCACATATCAACCTACCGGGGCTACCGAACCTCGGTACCTAAAGACTAGGAAGTAACAAAATGGCATTCACTAAGGTGGCACAGGACCGTCCTCGCGTCCTGATCGTCGGTGGCGGCTACGTCGGCTTCACCGTTGCTAAGAAGATTCAGAAGGCTATCAAGGAGACCGGTGGCGTCGTCACCATCGTTGAGCCGAACCCCTACATGACTTACCAGCCCTTCCTCCCCGAGGTTGCAGCAGGTTCCATGGAAGGCCGTAACGCAACTGTGCCGCTGCGCCAGCACCTGCGCGACACCGAGCTGATCCCCGGCCGCGTTGTCTCCATCGACCACGCAAACCGCACCGCTGTTGTTGAGCCCACCGACAACGGTGAGCCCTTCGAGCTGAAGTACGACGAGATTGTTCTCGGCGCAGGCGCTGTGACCCGCGCGTTCCCGATTCCGGGTCTGGCAGAGGTCGCTATCGGTCTGAAGACCATTGAAGAGGCAGTCTCCGTTCGTAACTGGGTTCTGGACCGCATCGAGGTTGCATCCATGCTGTCCGACGCTGAAGAGCGCCGCCGCGCCCTGACCTTCGTCATCGTTGGTGGTGGCTTCGCTGGCGTTGAGACCATCTCCGAGCTCGAGGACATGGCACGCGTTGCTGTCGAGCGCAACGAGCGTCTCTCCGTTTCCGACCTGCACTTCGTCATGGTCGAGGCTGCACCGCGCATCATGCCCGAGGTCCCCGCAGACCGTGCAGAGAAGGTTGTTGCAGAGCTGCGTGCACGCGGCATCGAGATTCTGCTGAACACCTCCCTCTCCGACGCAACCGACGGCAACCTGCAGCTGATCAACATGGCTGACAAGTCCCCCGCAGGCGAGATCAAGACCGACACCCTGATCTGGACCGCAGGTGTGGCAGCATCCCCGATGCTGAAGAACACCGACTTCCCGATCGACGAGCGTGGCCGCGTTCGCGTGAGCGCAGACCTGCGCGTCACCGGCGATGACGGCGTGGTTGAGGGTGCATGGGCTGCAGGCGACAACGCAGCTGTTCCGGACCTCTCCGGCGGCGGCGTGGGTGGCTTCTGCGTTCCCAACGCTCAGCACGCTTCCCGCCAGGCTGTCGTTCTGGCTAAGAACCTGCTGGCTGCTCGCCGCGGCGAGCCCCTGACCGACTACTACCACGAGACCATCGGTGTTGTGGCAGGTCTGGGCCTGTGGAAGGGCGTTGCAAACTTCAAGGGCAAGACCATTGGCGGCCCGCTGGCATGGATCATGCACCGCGGCTACCACGGCTCTGCAATCCCCACCACCGAGCGTACCGTTCGCGTTATGACCACCTGGGCACTGAACCAGATCTTCGGCCGCGACACCTCCTCGATTCGCCACCAGCGCTCCCCGCGCCTGGCATTCCAGGAAGCAACCGGTACTGCACCGGCACGCCAGAAGGCAAAGCTCTAAAATAGCCTGACTTAGGGGTATGCTCCCTGAGATAGCGCACTTGAGATAAAGCAAAGGGCGGTGTGGAAGACTTCGGTCTTCCGCACCGCCTATTTTGCGCCTGGATGCTTGCGAGCTGTCTAGCTTAGCTGTCCACCAGCGCTTTTGCGTGATGCTTGCTGCAGCGGGATGTGGGGAACTGTTTGAAATGTGTCTCTGCTTAGATTCGAGTGCGTTTTCGTGGAATAATAAATATTTGTGTCCCGGACTGTTCGGGATACGCCCTCATAGTCCAATTGGCAGAGACAGAGGACTTAAAATCCTTGTGTTCTGGGTTCGAGTCCCAGTGGGGGCACTGCACAGACACGCGTAGATACGCGGTATAGATAGGCGGCGGCTCTTCCCGTGGGGGAGGGGCCGCCGCTCGCACAGCTGGGTTTTTGTGGGGTGTTGTTGAGAGTTAAAAGACGATACCCCCGACCAGTACGGTTGTCATGGGGAAGCCCACCTGCTCGAAGGAAGCGATGGTACCCGCGGGGTTCCATGCTCAAAAACGTGAGACCCTAGAAGAGACACAGGCACAGACGCACCCCCGCCTGAATGGGGTAGCAGAGCCAGAAAGGCACAGCATGCAGACTAAACCCTCCATCATTGCCGTCGATATGGATGGCACCTTCCTCACCGACTCCAAAACTTTCGACACCGAACGTTTGATGAAGACGTGCCGCGCGTCATTGAAATCGTTCAGGGGCTAGACCAGATCGGCCTGTTGGTCTGCACCACCGAAGGTATCTACCTGCCCAAGGACCGCTGTGACCAGATTGTGCACATGATTCGCGGCTATTTTGAAGACACCGGTCAGGAACTCCCCGAGACCCTCACCCTGGAGGATTTTGCGGCGTTCTTCTTCCCCGGCTCGGTCATGGTTGACTCTGTTGAGGATTTTGAGGGCGCACCCATTAAGTTCCCGCTGTTGACTCCGCCTAAGCAGACGCAGCAGTTGAGCGTTTACCTGCGTGAGGTTCTTCCGCAGACCGTCACTCCGATGGTTAGCGGCTTCGGTGCCATTGATCTGGTGCGTACCGGTGTCAATAAGGCGACCGGTCTGGAGGACCTGTGCGAGCGTCTGGATGCTGATCCGGCGGGCATTCTTGCCTTCGGTGACGGTGAGAACGACATGGAAATGCTCCGCTACGCGGGCTGGGGTGTTGCCATGTCTAATGCCCCGGAGGTTGTGCGAAATGCTGCTGATGAGGTGATTGGCTCGAACGAGGAACAGGCAGTTCTGGAGTATCTGGAACAGCTCCTGGACCGTTTGGAAGCTTCGCACTAGACGCTTCACAAAGAGACGCGCAGAAGCCTTTGCATGCGGGGCGGCGCGGGCCTGGGTGAACCTCAGGTAAACACCGCCCTGAAATATTCTGGCAAGGTCGCTAGAAGCCCATGCTGGTAACGAACAGCGCCCGTGAGCACAGAATCTATCCGATATAATTAACAGAATTAGTTTTGTACCCGTTTAAGGAGAGAAAGATGGCGGGAAACCCGCTTCTGAATTCAATGACGAAGAATGTCACTCAGGGTGACTCTCGTTTCGGTCGTTTTGGTGCGCAGCCGCAGCAGACCAGCCAGCAGGCGCAGTACGGTCAGCAGGCACAGTACGGTCAGCAGCAGACCTATGGCCAGTACGGTCAGCAGTATGATCAGCAGGGCTACGGCCAGAACACCTACGGCCAGCAGCCCTATGGCCAGCAGTATGGTCAGCCCCAGTACGGTCAGCAGGCACAGTACGGCCAGCCGTACGGTGAGGCTGACTACGGCGTAGCAGCCCCCACCTACTCGGAGCCCATCCCCGCCGGTGAGCGCCTGACCATGAACGATGTCTTGGTTAAGACCGGTATCAACCTGGGCCTGGTCGCTGTCGGTGCCGCTGTTGCATGGAATGCACCGGTGCTGCTGCTCCTGGGCATGGTTGGCGGTCTGGTCCTGGGTCTGGTGAACTCCTTCAAGAAGAAGGTTTCCCCGATTCTGGTCATGACCTACGCGCTCATGGAAGGTCTGCTACTCGGTGGTCTGTCCGCTGTTGTGGATATGCGCTACCCCGGCGTGGCAGTTCAGGCGGTTCTGGCAACCCTCGTGGTTGCGGGTGTGACCCTGGCTCTCTTCGCCAACGGCAAGATTCGCACCACCCCCAAGCTGAATAAGATTTTCATGATTGGTGCGCTCAGCTACCTGGGTTACGGCCTGGTGTCCATGCTGACCGCGGGTATCTTCGGTTCCTCGCTGAACAGCTTCTCTATTGGTGGTATTCCGCTGGGCCTGGTGGTTGGTCTGTTCGCTGTTGCGCTGGCAACCTACTCGCTGCTGCTGGACTTCACCACCACCTCCGAGGCTGTGGAGGCTGGCCTGCCCGAGCGTGAGTCTTGGCGCCTTGCTTTCGGCCTGACCGCTTCTCTGGTCTGGCTGTATGTTGAGATCCTGCGTGTTCTCATGTACCTGGCAAGCATCTTTAGCAACGACTAAAGCTCACTTTGAGGCGGCGGTACCGTGATGGTGCCGCCGCCTTTGCCGCTTTACTTCCCCGATGTATCGAGGCGCAGGGGAGGGGCGCAACAACATCACCACATACCGCCTCCGCTGGGGCAGCCGAAGCTGCCCCGCGCGGGCGCGACACCGATAACGATTTGGAGACACCGTGAAAATTACACCTATTGCAGAAGAACATGTAGCCGAGGAGAAGCGCGGCTACCGGGTGCCTTTTGCTATGGAAGTTGCCGGTGCTTGGGCGTGGCGCATCATTATGATTGCCGGTGCCGGCTGGATCCTATGGAAGGGTCTGGGGCACGTCTCCCTGCTGGTTATTTCTCTTCTGGTGGCTTTGCTTCTGGCGGCTCTGTTGAGCCCCGCCGTGATGCTTCTGCGTAAGAAGGGTGTTCGTGCCGGTGGCGCGGCGGCTATTGCCGAAATCGGTATGATTCTGGTGCTCGCCGGTATTATTTCGCTGACCGGTCAGCAGATTCTGCGTGGTTTTGTGTCCATGGCGGATAAAGCGGTGCAGGGCTACCAGCAGCTGATTGGTTGGTTGAAGAACCTCGGCTACGAGTTCGGTGCCGACCAGATGAACCAGCTGTTGGATCAGATGGAGAGCGCTGTAACCAATAACCCCAGCTCCGTGCTGCACGGTGTGTCTCAGGTGGGTTCGACTGCGGCTGAGGTTGCGACCGGTACCCTGCTGACCCTGTTTACCCTGGTTTTCTTCCTGATGGAGGGCGAGCGTATCTGGCTGTTCGTCACCCGCCTCTTCCCGAAGGATGCGCGTGCCGCAGTCAACGGCGCGGGTCGCGCGGGCTGGAAGTCCCTGGGTGCGTACGTGCGCGTTCAGATTCTGGTGGCGGCTATTGACGCTATCGGCATCGGTATTGGTGCCGCAATTCTGGGTGTTCCGTTGGCTATCCCGCTGGGTGTGTTGGTCTTCCTCGGTTCTTTCGTTCCGGTGATTGGTGCCCTTATTTCCGGTGCTGTGGCTGTGCTGCTGGCGCTGGTTGCTCTGGGTCCGGTGCAGGCGCTGATTATGCTCGGTATTGTTCTGCTGGTTCAGCAGCTCGAATCCCACATTCTGCAGCCGCTCATTATGGGTAAGGCTGTCTCCCTGCACCCGCTGGCGGTTATTTTCTCGGTGGCTGGTGGCTCCATGATTTTTGGTGCGGTGGGTGCTCTGTTCGCCGTGCCGACTCTGGCTGTGGTCAACGCGGTGGTGCGTTACCTGGCGAAAACGGCAGGAGAGCGTCAAGAATCTGGCCTCCCGGGTGCCGAGCCGTCAGAAGGCTGAGGAGCCTGAGAACCAGGCTTCCGAGGCTTCGGACTCCTCCGAAGACTAGGGGCCTGCATCGAGCGGGAGGTTTTGGCGTAGGGCACCCCGCCACCCTCGATAACGCACCGCTAACTCGTCCCGGCGATACCGCCGGCCGCGATGCCATCTACGGCGGTGTCTCGCCAGGGGGCTACTTGCGACCGGGTAGCCCCCTTCGCTGTACCCATCCTCTAAAATGGGATGAGCAATACATCACCATCCCGCGCCCGCGGGACAACGCACCGTCAGAATGGAAAACCCGTGAGCGTAGATCTCGACTCCCTGCCCGTGACCCTCACCGACATTGAACGTGCCGCAGAGCTGCTCGAAGGCGTTATTGAACGCACCCCCGTCGCTCATTCGCGTGCGCTGAGCCAGCGCCTCGGTTCCGAGGTTTTCTTCAAGTGTGAGAACCTGCAGCGTGCCGGTTCTTTCAAGGTGCGCGGCGCGTACGTGCGCATGGCGAAGCTCTCCGAGGAGGAGAAGAAACGCGGCGTCGTGGCGGCGAGTGCGGGTAACCATGCTCAGGGTGTGGCTCTGGCGGCTGACCGTCTGGGCATTAAGGCTCGTATCTACATGCCGCTGGGTGCGGCGCTGCCGAAGATTACCGCGACCCGTGATCACGGTGCTGAGGTTGAGTTGCACGGTGTGACCGTGGATGAGGCTCTGGCGGAGGCGAAGCGCTATGCCGAAGAGACCGGCGCGGTGTTCGTGCACCCCTTCGACAATGAAGACATTATTGCCGGTCAGGGCACCATCGGTCTGGAGATCCTGGAGCAGGTTCCGGACGTTGACACCGTGATTGTGGGTGTTGGCGGTGGTGGTCTGCTGGCTGGTCTGTCCGCTGCTGTCCGCGCGAAGGAGCAGAAGCTCGGCAAGAAGATCAAGATTATTGGTGTTCAGGCGGAGCACGCGGCGGCGTACCCGCTGTCTCTGGCTGCGGATGCTCTGGTGCCGCTGAAGAAGGTTTCCACCATCGCTGATGGTATTGCGGTGGGCCGCCCCGGTCAGATGCCTTTCTCCATCATCAAGGAGCTGGTGGACGATGTGGCGACCGTGAGCGAAGACGATATCGCTCGCGCCCTGATCTTCCTGATGGAACGTAACAAGCTTGTGGTGGAGCCTGCCGGTTCGGTACCCGTGGCGGCGCTGATGAACGGCAAGCTGAAGGAAGAGTACGGCGACCTGGGTACGGTCGTGTGCGTGCTCTCCGGCGGCAATATTGACCCGATGCTGATGCTGAAGGTGATTCAGCGCGGTCTGTCGGCGGCTGGCCGCTACATGACCGTGAAGATGATGCTGTCTGACCGTCCGGGTGAGCTGGCGACCATCTCCCGCATTATTTCCGAGAACGACGCGAACGTCACCGGTGTGGACCACACCCGCGTGGGTGGCTCGCTCTCCATGGGTGACGTGTCGATTACGATCGACATGGAGACCAAGGGTGTGGAGCACTGCCGCCAGGTTATTTCTGCCCTGGAGGATGAGGGTTTCAAGCCCATCATCGTCTACTAAGCCGATATATTTATTAGCCGACGAGCTATAGCGTTGCCTCGAATCGGAAGGGTGGAGGCAACCAGATAGGCGCACGCAGGCAGACAAAAAACAGTGCGGGGTGCTGACCGTTATAGTCAGCACCCCGCACTGTTTGTTTTAAATCTAGCGCTGTCTCTTAGCCCTAACTTCTTAGCCCAGGTAGGGGGTTGCGGAGATAATCTTGGCGCTCAGTTCCTTACCGTTCGGAGCGGTGTAGGTGACTTCGTCACCCTGCTTAGCGCCCATAATTGCTGCGCCGAGGGGGGACTTCTCAGAGAAGACCTTCAGGTCGCTACCTGCAGGCAGAGTGTCCTCAATTTCGCGGGAGCCGAGCAGGAACTTCAGGGTGCGGCCGGCAACCTCAGCTTCGATGACCATGCCGTGTTCTACCACGCCGTCGTCAGCGGGAGTGTCGCCGATGTGCGCGGTTTCCAGCAGGTGCTTGAGCTGCTTGATGCGCGCCTCGTTCTTCGCCTGCTCGTCGCGTGCTGCGTGGTAGCCGCCGTTCTCGCGGAGGTCACCCTCATCGCGTGCCTGCGCGATGCGGTCAACGATTTCCTGGCGGTACGGGCCGGAGAGGTACTCCAGCTCCTGGGTGAGGCGGTCGAAGGCGTCCTGAGTGAGCCATGCACCGGTGTTTTCAGCCATGCGTGTCCTTTGCTTATGCGCCGGCTCTGCCGGTGCGAAACGAATAAACCCGCTACCGCGTGCCGCGTTCAATGCGCGGCGGTACCGGTAACGGAATGAATCAACAGACCTATTCTAGAGCACCGGAGGATTTTCGGCTGTTATGCCGGTCGTATCTTCCCCTCTGAGCGCATCTTCGTCGGTACGCACGCCTGTAGCTGAACGCTCCGCCAGCATCAGCCTGTTTCATGCCCAAGAATCTGCTGATATGACGGCATGTTTCACGATGTCACACGGCGTCATCTGCGCTAGTGTACCGGCGCTATCCTTGGGTATCATACGAGAAGCTACAACCGTAAAATTTCTGCCGTGTAGCGCTCGTATTCGCGAGTCACAGACACATCATCGACCCCCTGGCGCATCATCTAAAGGAGACCACCGTGAGCGAAGCCATTGAACAGCTGAAGGCAAACCTGCCGTCTCACCCTCCCGTGGACTCCCTCAAACCCCTGGAGGAGGACTACACCGGTCTGCGCATCCTCGCGGTGCACGCCCACCCGGACGACGAGTCTTCCAAGGGCGCCGGTACCGCCTCGGCGTATATTGCCCGTGGCGCCCGCTTCATGGTGGCGACGATGACCGGCGGCGAGCGCGGTGACATCCTGAACGAGGAGATCGATAAGAGCCCGCGTGCGCACCGCGACCTGCCGGGTCTGCGCCGTGCTGAGATGGCGGCTGCCCGCGAGATTATGGGTATTGAGCACCGCTGGATTGGCTTCTTCGACTCGGGTCTGCCCGAGGGCGACCCCATGTCGCCGCTTCCCTTCGGTAGCTTTGGCACCATGCCCCTGGACCGTGCCGCCGCGCCGCTCGTGCGTCTGGTGCGTGAGTACCGCCCCCACATCATCATCACCTATGACGAGATCGGCGGTTACCCGCACCCCGACCACATCATGACCCACAAGGTTGCCGTGGAAGCATTCGAGAAGGCAGGCGACCCGGAAGCCTACGTGGGTGAGGGTGAGCCCTGGACCCCACTGAAGCTCTACTACGACCGCGCATTCAACCCCGAACGCACCCTCGCCCTGCACGAGCATCTGCTCGATACGCACGGTGAGAGCCTGCTGAGCGGCTGGATTGAGAACATCGCGCACCGCGCTTCCTCGGGGGAGGCGCCTCGCCACGAGACTACGACCCGCATCCTGGTTCACGAGCACTTTGAGCAGCGCGATCAGGCTTTGCGCGCGCACGCCTCGCAGGTGGACCCGAACGGCGTGTTCTTCGCCGTTCCCAGTGAGAAGCTGAAGGATATTTGGCCCTGGGAGGACTACACGCTGGCCGCCTCGCACGCTGAGGTTCAGCTGCCCGAATCTAGCCTGGACGAGGGCCTGAGCGACTACTACGTTATCTAGGCTGGGGTGCATCGCCCCGCGCGTTACAATGATGCCCTTCACCCACGATATGAGTCGTAGGTGAAGGGCATCATCCATTCTTAGGCGCGCGATGCGTGCAGCCCCTGTGCACAACCCCGAACGCCGCCACCAGATGCCACAAATTTTGAGCCGATTCTCAGCCCAACCGTGATGCCGATTGCCGCGAAGGTACGGCGCGGCGGCGTAGAATAAGAGCTTGGACTCTTTCGTTATGAGCCCGCTGAATTATCTGCCACGACAGCCGAATGAGGTATGAGCTATGAGCGCCAACGCCCTGCCCGTGATTACTGTGCACGGCCACGCCAGCAACCCCGGCACTGTCACTGAGCCTACCGTCTATGAGCAGGCTCTGGCGCGCTCGCTGAGCCCCGAATCCCTGCCGGCACATATTGGAGTGCTGGTGGACGGTAACCGCCGCTGGGCGGCTCAGCGCGGCTTGAGCACCCGTGAGGGCCACGCCGCCGGTGCGGAGCGAATTATTGATTTTCTGGCCTGGTGTACTGAGCTGTCGATTCCGCAGGTGAGCCTGTACATGCTCTCCACTGAGAACCTGAAGCGCCCCGAGAAGGAGCTGACCGGCCTGGTCGCTGTGATTGATGCGTTCTTGGTGCGTCTGGTGGAGTCCGCCTGCGGTCCGGTGCGCGCTATCGGCAATATTGACCTAATTCCTCCTCAGCTGCACGAGCGCCTGGATTGGGCGATTGAGCAGACTGCGCACCTGCCCGGTGTTCGCGTGAACATTGCGGTCGGTTACGGCGGCCGCCAGGAGATTGTGGACGCGGTCCGCTCGGTTCTGCGCGAGGCTGCCGCTGAGGGGGCATCCTTGGACTCGCTTGCCGAACAGCTGAGTGTGGAGGATATTTCTTCGCACCTGTACACCGCCGATATGCCCGACCCGGACCTGCTGATTCGCACTTCGGGCGAGCAGCGCCTGTCCGGTTTCATGACCTGGCAGAGTGCGTATTCTGAGTTTTATTTCTGCCGCGCCCTGTGGCCGGATTTCACACGCGTTGATTTTCTGCGTGCCCTGCGGGATTACGCGAACCGTTCCCGCCGCTTCGGTTCCTAGAACCTATGCGTTCTAGCGCCGCCGGCGCGTGTTTCTCGGCCGGCTGGCTGGCTGGTTCCTGGCTAGCAGCCTCCGGTAGTACAGCCTCCAGCAATACAGAATGGACGTTCTATGCTCGCTGAGCTTTCCCGCCTCTACAACGCTGGAGGCGCCTCCACAATTGCCGCTCTGGTGCTCGGCAGCTACCTGCTGTATTTTCTGTGGTGCGCCCTGCGGCTGTGGCGTATTGATGTGCGGGAGCACCGTCTGCCGCACCGCATCCTGATTCCTTTGGCTATTGCCACCTATACGGCGCTGCCGGTGTCTTTGCTTTTTGCCGGTCGCCCCGCCGATATTTGGCGTGTGATTGGTGCCGGTCTGGTGCTGTGGTTCTGCTACCTGCTTCTGCGTATCCTGTCTTTTGGCGCGCTGGGCCGCGGGGATGTGAAGCTTGCCGGTATTCTGGGCGGCGTGCTCGGGTACCTGTCCTGGGCGAATCTGGGCTGGGCGTCGCTGGTGACGTTCCTTGCCGGTGGTCTGGTGTCTTTGGCTCTGGTGCTGTTTACGAAGGCGCGCGGTAGCACCCGCATTGCTTTCGGTCCGTTTATGCTTTTGGGGGCGCTGGTGGCGTTGGCTGCTCCGGCGTATTCTCTGTGGTAGATTTCGAAGTAGGGTGACCGTCCGGCTAAGTGGCGGGCTTGTTCTGTGTGCGGCTCGCGGCTGTTTGCTCTGCTCTCTAGCACCTATTCCCGATAGACTTGCCGGGGCTTTTGAAAGGTTGATGTTATGCCTACTCCTCCCTATATCCGTAAGCTGCGTGAGCAGATTGGATCGGATTACCTGTGGCTGTCCGGTGCGACGGCTGTGGTGTACCGTGAGCAGGATTCTAAGGTGCTACTGGTGCGCCGTAGCGATAACGGGGCGTGGACCCCGATTACGGGCATTGTGGACCCGGGGGAGAGCCCCGCACTGACCTGCCTGCGTGAGGCGCAGGAGGAGGCGAACGTGCAGATTGAGGTGCTGGAGCTGGCGCAAGTGAAGGCTGACCCGCCGATGCAGTTCGGTAATGGTGACCGCTGCCAGTTCTTGGATCATACGTTCTTGTGCCGCTGGGTTTCTGGTGAGGCGAAGGTGAATGATGAGGAGTCTTCGCAGGTGCGTTGGGTGGATGTGTCTGACCCGGTGGAGCGTGCGTTGCTTTCTGAGCGGATGCTGGACCGTATTGATGCGGCGCTGAACTATGACGGTCACTGCCGTTTTGGTTTGGAGTCGGTGCCGCCGGAAGAGTACTAGACCAGCTACTGGGACTAAATAAAAGCCGCTGATTGAGGCGTGTAGATACAGAAGGAGGGGCGACCCGCCGTCATGGCGAGTCGCCCCTCCCAGCATTTTTATGACAGTTTGTTACATGTTATTGGGTGGTTCTTCCTGCTTCTCTGTGGGAGTGGGGGACTGGAAGCCTAAAGATTGCCGTGGTTTTATTTTGTTTTTGTCTTTTTTACCTTAAGTTGTGCCTGCGTATCGAGCTATGAGTGGTGTACATGAGATGCTTTATATATGACACGGGTTACATTGGGAGTGACGGCCCCGTATTAGTCAGTAACCCGAGAAAGATTCGTTCACGTGATGTTCTGGTGAGCGTAGTCGCTTTCCTTTTACTCTGCCTATAAATCTTTAAGGCATGCCATTTTTCTGTGAACTAGGCTCATTGTGTTCATCGCAATTCTTGGGCGCTATTTTGATGCGTCCTGGAAGGAGCAAAGCATGACAACACATAAAATACCCTGGAGAATCTACGTAGCCCTTATTGGCTCTCTGGTAGGTACAGGAATATATTCATTCGCCCTACCCATTGCGATTCTCGCTAGTACAGGCGAAATTGGGCTGGCTGGCGTAATGGCGGTAGCCATGCAAATCCCCAATATCGCCTTGGCATATCCACTAGCAACCCTATCGGATAGTCTGCCTCGAAAACCTATGATTGTGATTGCCGGGGCAGTAAACATCCTCAGCATCCTTACCTTGGCGTTGATGATTGAGCAGCATATGCTGTCATGGTTCGCCATCGCCGCACTAGGATTTGTGAGCGGTGTCTTCTCCGAGCTGGCTGCTGCCTCAGAAGCAGGATATATTCCGCAGCTTCTCGGACGAGAAAACCTTCTTTCGTATAACGCACGTCGTGAAATTTGCGAGGGAATATCCGCAATCGTTGCGCCCCCTACGGCAGGATTTATTGTTCTTGTCGCGGGTGCAACGGTCGGTCTTATCGTCCCGGTGCTCCTTTTCGGAGCGGCAACTATTTCATACGCAACGTTGCCATCCGTAGAGATGGAAACTAAAACTGAGCAACGCGAAACCGCACAACGTGGATTTATTCACCGCATGTTTGACGGTATCCAATACATGTTCTCCGGCGCCCCGCAGAGACTTATCCTTGTCTACACGTTCTTCTTGGCGGCAGCTACGGCATCGTATTCACTCATCATTATTTACCGCCTGTATGAGGAGCTCACTTTTGAAGCCTCAGTGGTAGGCATGATTATGGCCTGCAGCGGTATCGGGGGTATCGTCGCGGCGCTCATCATCGATCGTTTCTTCTCTTTCGAGAACACACGAGGAATGCTGCTGGTCGCCAATGTCGTATCCCTGCTCGGAATACCGCTGGTCACCGTCAGCAATAACCCCGTAGTGCTCGGTGCCCTGCTCTTCATCCTGGACGTAGGATGGGCATCAGCTTTCATCTTCTCCAACAATCTGCGTGACTGCATTACACCGAATGAGCTACTGGGGCGTGCCAGCTCCCTTGACGGTGCCGTATTTGGATTAGGAACGCTGTACTCCATGGGCGCGGTAGCACTGATGCTCGATCATCTCGGCTCCTTCAACGCTGCGCTTGTCGTCAGTATCCCGGCTGTACTCTGCCTCATCTACACGCTGGTCCACTATAAACAGTTCAAAGTGTTCAATATTGTTGAACAATAGTGAGAACCCGCTACCACCTTAATGACGGGGGCAGAGAACATACACAGAAGGAGGGGCGACCCGCCGTCATGGCGAGTCGCCCCTCCCTCTATGGTTAAGCCGCGAACCTCAGGCGAGGTTCAGACGGGGTGAGATTAGAAGTTGCCCAGCATCTTGGTGACGTCCAGAGCCGCATCCAGCTGCTCCTCAGTCACTTCGCCGCGCTCTACATAGCCCAGAGCCACAACTGCCTCACGGACAGTCACCTTGTGAGCCACCGAGTACTTAGCGATCTTCGCAGCAGCCTCGTAACCAATCAGCTTGTTCAGCGGGGTCACGGTCGACGGCGAAGCCTCAGCCAGGAAGCGGCAACGGTCAACGTTAGCGGTCAGACCGTCAATCATCTTCTCAGCCGAAACGCGAGAAACGTTAGCGAGCAGGCGGATCGACTGCAGCAGGTTAGCAGCCATCACCGGGATACCCACGTTCAGCTCAAACGCGCCGTTAGTGGAAGACAGAGCAATAGTTGCGTCGTTACCGATGACCTGAGCGGCAACCATGATGGTAGCCTCACAAATCACGGGGTTGACCTTACCGGGCATAATCGAGGAGCCGGGCTGCAGATCGGGGATGTGCAGCTCGCCCAGGCCGGTGTTCGGGCCCGAACCCATCCAGCGGATGTCGTTGCTGATCTTCATCAGGCCGTACGCCAGGGTGCGCAGCTGACCGGAAACCTCAATCAGGCCGTCACGGTTAGCCTGAGCCTCGAAGTGGTTACGAGCCTCGGTCAGGGGCAGGCCGGTCTCCTCAGCGAGCAGCTCAATCACGCGAGCGGAGAAGCCGTCCGGGGTGTTAATGCCGGTACCCACAGCGGTACCGCCCAGGGGAACCTCAGCCACGCGAGGCAGGGAAGCGTTCACACGCTCAATGCCGTAACGCACGGTTGCGGCGTAGCCGGAGAACTCCTGGCCCAGGGTGATAGGGGTTGCGTCCATCAGGTGGGTACGACCGGACTTCACAACGTCCTTGAACTCTGCGGACTTGCGCTCCAGGGACTCAGCGAGCACCTCGAGAGCGGGAATCAGGTCCTTCACCAGAGCCTCGGTCACAGCAACGTGCACGGAGGTGGGGAAGACGTCGTTGGAGGACTGGGAAGCGTTCACGTGGTCATTGGGGTGAACCTCAATGCCCTTGGATTCCAGAGAACGGGTTGCCAGGGTTGCCAGAACCTCGTTCGCGTTCATGTTCGAGGAGGTACCGGAACCGGTCTGGAAGACGTCAATGGGGAAGTGGGCGTCGTACTTACCGGTTGCTACCAGATCCGCTGCGTCGCGGATAGCCTGGGCGCGCTCAGCGTCGAGCACCTTGAGTTCCTCATTGGCGGTCGCGGCTGCCTTCTTCACGAGGGCAAGCGCACGAATATGAGCGGATTCGAGGGTCTGACCCGAAATCGGGAAGTTCTCGACTGCGCGCTGGGTCTGTGCACGGTAGAGTGCATCAGCCGGAACGCGAACTTCGCCCATGGTGTCATGTTCAATGCGGTATTCAATGTTTTCAGCCATACCTCTAGGATAGGCGTTCAAAGTGGCTTACGTCGCCTCGAAAAGGTGTCAAAAGAGGAAAAACGCTCATAAATTTTGCGGCGTGAGAAGGCGTGTAAAAACCCCGCCCCGGTAGATGTGCGAACACGCTACCGTGGCGGGGGTATCCCATAGAAAAATCTGTTCTTAAGTGCGAGCATGTGGGTTCTCGCGCTAAGGCTCGTAATGAGCGGAGAAGAGGAAACCTAGTCCAGGTTCTCCGCAACCACAACGCGCGGGGGAGTCTTCACGACCACCGGAAGTGCCTGAGTTGGCGGGTTCTGCGCATCGTTCTTCTCCTCCGGCAGGGTCAGATCCTGCGAACTGAACACCAGCTCCGCCTTACCCTCCTTCAGATGGTAGAAGACACCAATCACGGCGACCTTACCCTCAACCACCGCATCCGAAATGATGTGGGACTGCTCAATAATGCGGATGGCGGTCTGGCGGGTGTGCTCACGCACCATGTCGTTAACGACCGGGTTCTCCGGTAGCTTCGGGGACATCACCGAAGGCAGGATGTGCTGCACCAGGTTACGGATGAAGCCGTGCGGCATCTCACCGGACTCCAGGGACTTGCTGGCCGCAGTCACAGCACCGCAGGAGTCGTGACCGAGAACCATCACGATAGGGGTCTCAAACTCCTCAACCGCGTACTCCAACGAACCGAGCGCCGCATTCTCCAAGACGTGACCGGCGGTACGCACCACGAACGCGTCGCCCAGGCCCAGATCAAAAATAATCTCTGCCGCGAGGCGAGAGTCACCGCAACCGAAAATCGAGGCGAACGGGAACTGACCCGATGCCAGGTCGGTACGGCGAATCGTGTCCTGGTTGGGGTGCTCGTTGCTACCCTCAACAAAACGGCGGTTACCGTCCTTCAGACGCTTCCATGCTTCTGCGGGAGTCGGTTGGATGCCAGCCATGTGATGCTCCTTAGCGGACAAATACAGATAACGCGTGCCGTCGGAGCCAGCGAATCTGCGAACGGGTATGTGGGGCTTCAGGCGCTCGCGCTGAAGCTGAGTTTCTCGCCGGGAGCCTCCCGGAGAAAGAACCTACCTCAAATATGCCTTAAATATGCGAAAAATAGCTAGTTTGGCACGCCTTCACAACCCCAAAATCAGTGCCTTAGAGCGTATGAAGCGTCGAAGAGAGACGCAGCCCTCACCAATTTGCCGCATCTGCTCACCTTAAAGTCAACACGCACGCAAACTCGTTCAGAACAAGAAAAACGAAGCGCCCGCGCGCTATCCTGAAAGGAGCACTACTGCGTCGGCGACTTCGTGCTGGAAAGAACCAGCCAGCCGACGGTGTATTCAGAAATCTCGAAGGTGAGTCTATGACTACGAACAACAACCACGGCGATCGCAACCTCGCAATGGAACTGGTCCGCGCGACTGAGGCAGCAGCAATTGCTGCAGGCCCCTGGGTCGGCGCAGGCGAAAAGAACCTCGCAGATGGTGCAGCCGTAGACGCAATGCGTTACCGCCTCTCCACCGTCAACTTCAACGGCACCGTCGTCATCGGTGAAGGCGAGAAGGACAAGGCTCCCATGCTGTACAACGGCGAGAACGTCGGCGACGGCTCCGGTCCCTCCCTCGACGTGGCGGTTGACCCCATCGACGGTACCCGCCTGACCGCACTCGGCATGGACAACGCCCTCTCCGTGATCGCTGTGGCAGACGGCGGCACCATGTTCGACCCCTCCGCAGTGTTCTACATGGAGAAGCTGGTCACCGGCCCCGACGCCGCAGAGTTCGTCGACCTGCGCCTGCCCGTCAAGCAGAACCTGCACCTGGTCGCTAAGGCTAAGGGCAAGAAGGTCAGCGAGCTGACCGTCTGCGTGCTGGACCGCCCCCGCCACGCCAAGCTGATCCAGGAGATTCGCGAGGCAGGCGCCCGTACCCGCATCATCCTCGACGGTGACGTCGCCGGCGCTATCGCAGCCTGCCGCGAAAACACCGGCGTGGACCTCATGCTCGGCACCGGCGGCACCCCCGAAGGCGTTGTCGCAGCGTGCGCTATCAAGGCAACCGGTGGCGTTATCCAGGGCCGCCTGGCACCGACCGACGAGGCAGAGCGCGAAAAGGCACTGGAAGCCGGCCACGACCTCGACCGCGTGCTGACCACCAACGACCTGGTCACCAGCGACAACTGCTTCTTCGCCGCAACCGGTATCACCGACGGCAAGCTGCTGCGCGGCGTGCGTTACAGCAAGAACGTTGTGACCACCCAGTCGCTGGTTATGCGTTCCTCCTCGGGTACCGTGCGTACCGTTGAGGCAGAGCACCGCCTCTCCCGCCTGCGCGAGATCCTCTCGCACACCAAGAGCCCCGAAGAGCAGTAATCTTCGAAGGGCAGTAATCTTCGCCCCCGCAAGGGCTGAGGAGCCTCGCTAAGACTCCTCAAACATTGCACATACATACGCAGGGAGCCGCCCCCACCGAAGAACTCGGTGAGGGCGGCTCCCTCGTATATTTAGCTTTTAGTTCTCAGGATACGCCCCAGTAAGGACGAGCCTGAACCCGTTAGCGAGAGCGGAAAGACTGAACCTTCGCCTTCGCCTTCGACACCGCATCGCGAACTGCCGGGCGTGCCTTATACGCCAGGGTGTAGGCGCGGTAACCCAGCGAGGACACCGGAATATCCCAGGTACCCGGGTACTCCACGGACTCGCCGCCGAAGGACTTCTTGAACTTCGTGAAACCGGCCCACTCGTGATCCGGCTGATTCTCCGGCGCGATGCCGAAGAGGTCAACGTACTTCAGGCCCTTACGCTTAGCGTCCAGGATTAAGTTCGTCATCACCACAACACCGGCACTAAGGGTGCGGTGCTCGAAGGATGCCGCCGCGTGCGCGTAGGTGCGGGTATCGTCCGAATCGTACACGAACGCCGCCGCAATCGGGGCGCTCTCGCCGTTCTCGCCCGCCAGCTTCGCAATGTAGAGCGACGCCGCACCGGCGGGCATCAGCACGCGAGCCGCCTGCATCAGGTAGTCGTCGTGCTGACGGTTGAAGCCGTTACGCTCCGCGGTCTCCTCGAGGAAGCCGAAGAGAATCGACATATCCGAGGGATTGGTCGACACCTCAACGGTCACGCCCTTCTTGTGGATATTACGATGACGAGTACGATAACCGGAAATCATTCCCTTGATGATCTCATCCTCGGTGCCCGAGAGGTCAATAATCTGCGTGTGCGAAGGCTGCACCTGGCGAGGAGCCAGAACCGCACCGCGACGAGCCAGGAACGCCGCAGCATCCTGATTGCCCCAGATGGCGGACTCAGTAGGCTCAATACGCACAAACAGACAACGAAGCTTCGCGGCCTCTTCCTTCAACGAGGCAAGAGCCTCGTCGAAGGCCACAGCGCTCGAAGCAACCGGTCCGTACGGGCTGTACAAGTAGCGGCCGGTAGCACCGCCCTCAACGGTCGCAAGGTACGACCAGCCGTTACCGCTCTTACGAATTACGGTGTGACCATTAGATTCCTGAAAACGTGCCCAAATATCGGACTGAAGAATATTGCTCATACTTCTAGTGTATCCGAGCTTAGGGAACGTAAGCCTGGGGCTCCGACGAAGCTTCGGGTGCAGGAGTGGGGCGGGGTGCGGAGGAGCTCTCCTCCGCCTCGTGCTCGGCCGCTGCCTTTGCCTTCGCCTCGGCAACGCGGGTGCGCAGAGCGGCTCCCTTATCCATCGCGGTCTGGCGCAGATTCTGAGAGAACTGACGCAAATCAGCGTGAACCTGCTGAGCAAACGCATCGGTGCCCGAACCCAGAATACGCAGAGCCAGCAGACCCGCATTGCGAGCACCGTTAATGGAGACGGTAGCTACCGGAACACCGGCGGGCATCTGAACAATCGACAGCAGCGAGTCCATGCCCTCGAGGTTCTTCAGACGCACCGGAACACCAATCACAGGCAGAGCGGTGACGGAAGCGAGCATACCGGGCAGATGAGCGGCGCCGCCGGCACCGGCAATAATCACGCGAATACCGCGGCTGTGAGCCTTCTTGCCGTACTCAATCATGTCCTCGGGCATGCGGTGTGCAGAAACAACATCAGCCTCGTAAGGGATGCCGAACTCGTCCAGAACCTCGGCTGCGGCCTCCATGACCGACCAATCCGAATCCGAACCCATCACAATGCCAACAATGGGCTGGGAAGAATTATAGGGAGACTGAGACATAATCCTCATATCCTTTCAGGATGCGGTGGCGAACCACCATCAATAGGGTGCGTCGGATACGCAGGATGCTCTCACCCCACGCACCGGCTAAAACAGGGGCTACAGGGGGCGGCCGTCACGCAAAATGGAGGCAGCATTCGCAGCGCTATGGCGCAGCGCCTCAAGCTCAGCCACCGTGCCAGAAATATTCACGTGACCAATCTTGCGGCCCGGACGAGTCTCCTTGCCGTAGAAGTGGATCTTTGCGCGCGGTTCAGCCGAAAGCGCCAGCGGGTAGACGCCAAAGATATCTTCGTTCTCGCCGCCCAGGTAGTTCTTCATCACGGCAACACCTTCCAGCACGGAGGTATCACCCAGCGGAAGGTCGAGTACCGCACGCAGATGCTGCTCAAACTGGCTGGTCACCGAGCCGTCCTGAGTCCAGTGGCCAGTATTGTGCGGGCGCATTGCCAGCTCATTGATGTAGAAGCCGGCGGGGGAGCCTGGAACCTCGAAAAGCTCAGCAGCCATGACACCGGTCACGCCCAGCTCGGAGGCAATGGTCACCGCAGCGGCTGCGGCAGCCTCAGCGATCTCGGGGTCCAGGTCCTGTGCGGGTGCAATAACCTCGTCACAGATGGAGTTCACCTGAATGGTCTCAACGACCGGCCAGGGGCGCACTTCGCCGCTTTCACGGCGAGCCACCAGCGCGGAGAGTTCACGGGTAAAGGGAACCTTCTCCTCGGCAAGCAGGGCGGAGAAATCGGTGCGGGAAGGCAACTGCTCGAACCACGCAGTACTGCGCTCGCGAGCCTCCTCGGGGGAATCCAGAACGAGTACGCCCTTGCCGTCGTAGCCGCCGCGCGGGGTCTTCAGCACCACGGGCCAGCCAATTTCATCGCCGAAGGCGAGCAGCTCGTCCAGGGTAGAAACCTTAGCCCAGCGGGGGTTCGGCAGGCCCAGACGCTCAATAGCGGCGCGCATCAGGAGCTTGTCCTGAGCGTACTGGAGAGCTTCGGGACGGGGCTGAACATTCACGCCCTCCGCCATGAGGGTGCGCAGAAATTCGGTGGGCACATGCTCATGGTCGAAAGTGATGACATCCTTGCCGCGAGCAAATTCGCGGAGGGTGTCCAGATCTTTGTAGTCCCCGACGGGGGCGGTACGTACCGCTGCCACGGCGCCAACGGTGGGCGCCTCCGCGAGAATCTGCAGGTTCAGGCCAAGGTTAGTTGCTACGGGAGCCATCATGCGGGCCAGTTGGCCTCCGCCGATGACGCCAATTACGGGTCCAGTCACAGGGTAAGTCACATCACCTAAGTGTACCGGGTTCGGAGGGCCTGTGGGAGCAAGACCACATTAAGGTCACAGAATGGGTTTAACTGGGCGGTAGAGCCCAATATTTGGGCGTAAAAGCCGGAAGAAATCGTAAAAACCTGCCTTCTGCCCAGTCAACGTGAGATGAAAGGGAATGTCTCGTTAGCTGGGAGGTCTGTGGAAAAACTCTCAAAGGTACAAACAACCAACCGGGACTGTAATAACATATAAGAGCTTGTAAAAGAGGCTGACGCACTCCATAGTGGCGGCATGAATGACACCCACCGTAACAGTGCCAGCTCTTTCCCCTGAACTCCTCTAGATAGGCCCCGCATGAGCGCACAGACTAAACCGACCATGACCGAACGCCTGAAATCCCTCTGGGACAGCTACGGTATTGAGGTGCTCAAATTCGGTACCGTGGGCGGTGCCGCCTTCATCGTCAACTCTGTAACGGTGTGGGTGCTGATGATGACCATCATGTCGGAGTCCCACACCAAGGCGAAGGTCGTTGCAAGTATTGTCGCAACCATCTTCTCTTGGCTCATGAACCGCCTGTGGACCTTCCGCGACTCCCGCTCCGAAAACTGGAAGCGTGAAGCGGTCGAATTCGGACTGGTCAACCTGCTCGGTATTCTCGTCGAAGCAGGCTGTGTGGCATTCAGTACCTACGTGCTGAACCTGCGCACCCCCGAGGCATCCTTCATCTCCGGTACGATTATCGGTACCATTCTGGGCACCATTCTTCGCTACTTCCTCTACCGCTTCTGGGTGTACGGTTCGCACCGCCAGAAGGTTGAAGAGGGCGAAGGCACCGACCACGAGGAGCTCGGCCGCATGTTTGATGAAGCCGCCGCCATTCTTGATGGCGAAGAACCTGCAGCACGTAAGGCAACCTCTGAAGCAACTGCACCTGAGGCACAGTCGAAGCCGGGCTCGCAGAACTCCTAAGCTCCTCGGGTTGAGCTCCTCTGACCGTAGAAGCAGCTTAGTTAGAACGTGGTATAACGATTCATCCCCCGACACGAACGGTGTCGGGGGATGAATCGTTTAAAGACCTATATGTTTGTTCGCGCTCCGTGTGATTGGTAGCCTTCCACGCGATTTTTCAGGCAACAGGAGAGGGGCGCTATGCGCGGGAAATCTCCACCGCACGCTCGGCAACCATCAAAGACGCCAGCTGCCCATTCTGCCAGTTGACGCTCGGGTCAGCCACAAACACCGCATGGCCCGAGACCAAAATAGCTAGCACCTCCAGCAGGGCGCTCAGGGTCGCCTCCGAGGCATCAAAACCGTAGTCGGGGCTCAACTCCAAAGCGAGCGCACGCTGCCCCGAAGGTAGCGTATAGCCCGCCGTACGATATGCCTGTGCCTGCGTGAGAGCCTGCTCGTAGGCTTCCGCATAGCTGAAACCCTCAATGATTTCTGCTGAATCATCGGGAAGCAGACCCGAGTACTGGTCGCCAAAGCTACGCACCAGAGCGCAGTAATCGAGCACCTCCTCGGCGTGCGGAGCCAGCGACTGCAGATCGCCGGTGTAGGAAAGCGCCAGCGGTGCACGGTCAACCGCCAGAAGGTACGCGGGGTTATTCGTATAGCCCGCCTCCTGCTCGGTGCAGACCGCGGCAACCAGCGGCTCATCCTGATCGAGGAGAGCGCCCACGCGCAGTGCCGCCAGTCCCAGAACAATAGTGCGCCAGTGCAGAGGTGCTTGGAGGTCAAAACCCTCGCCGGACTCCAGCTCGCATTCTTCAACCAGCAGGTTTGCGCTCTTATCAATCCAGTTCATGAGAACCCTGCCGGAGAGCTCAATGCGCTCGCCTGCCGCCGAATACCAGATGAGGGCGGGGGTCTGCTGGCTGCTGAGCTTCTCAAAGAAACGGTTCAGAGTTGTAGGCACGGATGCGCCGGTGGGGGAGAGAGTAACCATGGGTTTCACTCTACCGCACGGTTCAGAAGGAATGGAGGCACGGGGACAGGTTCGGGGGGTCTGCGGGGGAGGTGATGCGGTTCTATGAGGGAGTAGAGCGTCGGTCACCGGGCTAGAAAGTACAGGGGTAAAGTAAAAACTTCTAATGGGGCTTAAAAAAACCTAATGATGAAAAACCTTTGCACTAACGAAGGTCCTGTTTTGAAATACAGCATATATATAAATTGTAAATATAAATGTTTCGCAATAAGCGCGGAAAATATGCAAGGCATGGACGCCAAAAAGATAAACTTTTCTTTTCGAATTTCCTGAAAATTTCTGGTAGCGGGGGTTTGGCAGACCCCTGCTGAGCTGACTTCCCTTATATTTGCAGTCAAGATGCAGAATTTACCGGCGATGGAAACTAGCCCTGAAAAGGGGAAACTTGAGACCGGCTCAAGATGTGATACAGGGCAAGTGAGGGGAGGAAAAATATATAAAGGTCAAAATCACATTAAATATGACGCTTGTAACACATACATCTAAACATTGATTAAGTCTAGTTTGACGAAACGGCGTGTCGCACGTCTAATAGATGTATAACTGCGTTTGCTCCGGAAGGGACCGTAGAGGCCAGAGCAAACCGCTCCACACCATACACACGAAGATTCCGTCCACGACGGATCCGCAGACTCATTAAGTTCACAATGAGAACACGGAAGGAAAACCCATGGGCTCCTACATTGCATCCGACCGCTCTGTCGCGGCCGCGCGCGCATCAGGCGCTCAGCACCGTAGCATGAATCCCACTCAATCTCTCGAAAAAGTCGCCGACGTCTTTCTCTCAGAAGCAGAACGAGCCAAGCGGCTCAACCCCCCTCTCTGCACTGACATCTGGACCGCAGCGGCAGGACTCTACGGAACCGAAGGCGAAGACGGAGAACTCGCCTGGCAAGCTGAAGCACTCTGCGCCCAGACCGACCCCGAAGCCTTCTTCCCCGAGAAGGGCGGCTCCACCCGAGACGCCAAAAGGGTATGCGGTGTATGCCCTGTGCGCGAAGAATGTCTACAATATGCAATGGACAATGACGAGCGCTTCGGAATCTGGGGCGGGCTGTCAGAACGTGAACGCCGCCGACTGCGCAAGCAGGCGAGCTAAGCCAGGAAGGTACCATCTACATGCAGACCGCACGACTGTGCTCCCGCCAAACCTGCCAGCGAGAGGCGACTGTTACTCTCCATTACTCCTACGCAGACTCCACGGCACTTATCGATGCACTCTCTGAATTCCGCGAACCCCACGCCTACGACCTCTGCGACGAACACGCCGCACGGCTGACGGCACCCCAGGGTTGGCGAGTGGTCTACAAGGTACCCGTTCAGGACACCACCGAATCTTAGAATTCAAAACCAAGAATTAAACACCCGAATGCAAAGAACCTTCCGCGAATTCATGCGGAAGGTTCTTTGCGTATGAGAAACTGGCAGATAGTACAGACACCCGCAACTCACTCAAACACCGATCACTCGAAAAGAACGCGAGATCCATGACCAAAGAAACACACCGAGGAATGTGGGGCGCACTGCGCCCGGCCATCCGCCGCACCAGTGCCGAAGAACTACTCCACGCCCGACGCACCGAAACTAAAACCAGCGAACCGGCACCGCACACCGGCGCCTTCGGGCGCATCGCAGCAGACGTACCCACCGTCGCCGAAGAACCCGACCTGCCTACCGGCTCCGTACCCGTCGTACCCGCACGCAGCAAACTCCGTGAACAGGGCGTCGGCACCCGCGTGCGCACCCGCACCAACGTCTCCACCGGCTTCGTGCCCCTCGTTCGCGACTCGCAAAGCACCCCCAAAAACCCGACCCTCAGCGACCTCAACCGCGAAACCATGCAGAGGGCAGCAGAAGCAGAAGCAGCAGCAGCAGCAGAAGCCGAAAAAGCCGCTGAAGCAGAAACCGTCGCCACAGCGGAGGCGGCAAGCGCCTCCACCGCCGGACGCAAGTACCGCACCGAAACCACCCGCACCGGCCACACCCACGCGGTCGCGGACCCCAACGCGCCCCTGTCCTCCCTGGCAGCCTCACCCGAGGCCGCTGAACGCGCCGCAGCCCGTGAAGACGCTGTGGAAGACACCCCGCGCCTCCTCAAGCTTCGCGCAACCCTCATCGCGCTCACCGTACCGCTGACCGTACTCATGATCGCAATCCGTGCCGTAGCCTCCGCGCCGTTCCTCTGGCTCGAATACCACCGCCCCGGATTCCCCGAAGACAGCTACGGCTACTACCTCCTTGAGAGGATGCGCCTGGGCTCCTACGGCGTGGACTACATCAACAACTTCGCGCCGCGAGAGTACCTCGCCCGTCTCACTACCGGTGCCGACAATACCCTCGCCTTCACCGAGGCAGAAGTGAACCACATGCACGACGTGAAGTGGGTGCTGCTCATCGCCACCGTAGCCGTAGCTGCTCTCTTCCTGGTGACGCTCTTCAGCAGCATCTCTCTGCGCGAGCGCGCCCCCGGAACCATTCGCCGTAGCCTCTTCGTCGGCACCTGGATTACCCTGGGACTCATCGTGGTGCTCGGTGTTGTGGGCGTCTTTGGTTGGGAGTGGCTGTTCACCACCTTCCACCAGGTGTTCTTCCCGCAGGGCAACTGGGAATTCTCCGTACGAAGCTCCCTGATTCGCCTCTACCCGCCGCAATTCTGGATCGACGCGGCAATCGCCGTAGCGGTCCTCGTAGCAGCGCAGATTACGCTCCTGCTCGTGACCACCTGGCCCACCAAATACCGCAAGCTTAAGGCAGAACGCCGCCGCCAGGAACGCCAGGAACTGCGCGTCAAGCTCGCCTCCGCACGAGTCGGCGACAACTAAAAATCATCAGCCACTTCCCCGTGCAAACCAGCGCGGAAAGGGCACCCAAAGGGGGCTGGGCTCTACCACACGGTAGACCCCAGCCCCCTTTGCTATACCCAAGCTCGCATCGCTCGCGCCTCAACCCAGATCTAAAACCAGGTCTAAAACCCCAGCCTAAAAGCTGAGCCTAGATCCAGGACTTAAACCACATATGCGAATACCACTGCTCATACGGAATTACCTGAGCAGTCCACAACGGCATAAAGTATGCACTCAACACCAGCACACCCACAAGGTAAATCGCCACCAGCGTCACGCCCAAACGGGCACGCAACACCGAACCGCGAGCACCCGACAGCGCCAGACCCAAAACACCCGCCAACAGCAGAATCAGGAACGGCTCAAAGGACAGAGCGTAGAAGTAGAACATCGTGCGATTCGGGTACATAAACCACGGGAAATAGCCCGCACCGAACACAACCAGCAGCGCACCAAAACGCCAATCACGCTTCAGCACCAAAACCAGAAGCGCCACAATAATCGCCGGAATAAAAGCCCACCAAATCGCCGGGTTGCCGATATTCAAAATAGCCTCGGAACAGGACTTCACGGTACAACCCGAAGAACCCAACTTCGGCGACTCATAGTAGTACGAGGTCGGGCGACCCAAAACCAGCCACTGCCACGCCTGCGAAGAATACGTATGCGGGCTACTCAAACCAGAATGGAACTTAAACGCCGAGACATGGTACTCCCACAAGGAACGCAAATCCTCAGGAAGCCACATGACACCCTTGCCCGGGTTCTCAACCGCCCAGCGGCGGAAATACGCATTCGACGACTGGAACCAGCCCGCCCAAGTGCTCAAATACACCAGCAGACCCACACCAATCATCTGGAAGAATGCGGGGATGCCGTCACGCACCAGTGCCGTCAAACCCCACTTGTTCAGACCCACAATACGGCGAGCATTAATATCCCAGAACACCGTCAGCAGACCCATCGCCGCAATAAAGAACAGCGAATTCCACTTCACACCCACCGCGGCACCGGCACACACACCGGCAGCGAAACGCCACAGGCGCAGACCCATGCTCGGGCCCCACGGCATCGGCGGAAGCACACCGCCATTCTGGCGTGCCGCCTCCGCAATATGGCGCGCCAACACGCGCCGCGCCTGAATACGGTCAAGCACCAGACACGCAAAAGTCGCCAAAATCCAGAACATCTGGAAAATATCCAGCAAAGCCAAACGAGACTCCACCAGCATCAGACCATCCACAGCAGCCAGCAGCGCCGCAATAGTCGCCACCGTCATCGAACGGAACAGCAACCAGCCAACATAGGCAATCAACGCCACCGACAGGGTGCCAATCACCGCAGCAGAAACACGCCAACCAAAGGGATTATTATCACCAAAAATTGCCATGCCCGCGGCAATCATCCACTTACCCAACGGAGGATGCACCACATACTCCGGCGAATCCGTCAACAGACCCGACGGGTGACCCGCCGCAAAGGAAGCATTAGCGTCCTTCGACCAGCTCAACTCATAGCCATAATGCACATACGAGTAGGCATCCTTGGCGTAGTACGTCTCATCAAAAACAATGGCATTCGGATGCGCCAAATTATAAAAACGCAGAATACCGGCAACCAGCACAATCAATGCGGGCGCCAACCAACCCCAACGCGGGGCACGAATATAGGCAACAGCGAGCGCATCCAGCAGAGAATCGAGGCCGTAACGACCGCGTTCAGACGAAGAACGGGTCGAATCAGCCGAACCAGCCGGAGCGGCAGATGCGGGAGAAAGTAGCTTAGGTATCTTCACCCCATCAATCCTAAAGGGTCAGAACGCACGATGCACCATTTCAGCCCGTGAACGGCATATATGACGCATCCGGAAGCCCACCCACACCAGCCACCTATTACCCGCCACCCCACCCGGCACCGGATTGAGCGCGGGCGTTACACTTAGTGGGTACACGAAGACCAGACACAGACACGAGGCCTGCCATGACCGCACCCGCAGAATACACCGAAGAAACCACCGACCCCTCAGAAACGGTCGAGGCACCCCAGGCTGACACCGCTGACGTCGCTGTCACCTCCGAAGAAGGCGGCGTGCTCATCCTCGGCGGCACCCCCATCGGCAACCTCGCTGACGCCTCCGATCGACTGCGCTCAGCCCTCGCCACCGCAGACCTCATCGCCGTTGAAGACACCCGCAAGCTACGCACCCTCGCCTCCGGGCTTGGCGTGCGCACCCGCGGTCGCGTCATCGTCAACCACGACCACAACGAAACCGAACGTAGCGAAACCATCGTGCAGGCGGTACAGGACGGCCAGCGCGTGCTGTTGCTCTCGGATGCGGGCATGCCCACCATCTCCGACCCCGGCTACGTTGCCGCCGCAGCCGTCGCGGAAGCCGACCTGCCCGTCACCGTGGTGCCCGGCCCCTCCGCCGCGTTGACCGCGCTCGCGCTCTCCGGCCTGCCCACCGGACGATTTACCTTTGAGGGTTTCCTCGCCCGCAAGGGCTCCGAGCGTTCGCGCCGCCTCGCCTCGCTGGCGGGGGAGGAACGCACCATGATTTTCTACGAATCTCCGCACCGCACTGCCTCAACCCTGGCAGACTTCGTGCAGACCTTCGGCGCCAACCGCCGCGGAACGGTCAGCCGTGAGCTAACTAAGCTTCACGAAGAGGTTCGACGCGGTACCCTGGCTGAGCTTGCCGAATGGGCTGAGTCTGAACGCGTCCGAGGCGAAATCGTCATTATCGTTGAGGGTGCGCAAGCCCCCGAAACCCCCGAAGCGCAGGACGTAGTGCAGCTGGTCCTCGACCGCGTGGCTGGCGGCGAGCGCCTCAAGAGCGCCTGCGCTGCGGTCGCCGCCGAGACCGGTACCTCCAAGCGTGATTTGTACGAGGCGGCACTGGCTGCCCGCTCCGAATAACCCAGAAACACTCCCCAGCTTTACCCCGCAGTTTTATCCCAAGGATTTATCAATGTGTCAGAGCCATCCCGGTCCTGAAATCACCCAGGAGTACCTGAACTCCCTCGCCGCCCTGGCGAACTACACCCTGCCCACCCCCGCGGCACTCCAGGCAACCGCCCTGCCTAACGGCTGGGAGCCGGTGCCCGGTGAAGTACCCGCACCCTATAAGGCGGAACTCTACACCGGCATCAGCGACGCCGAAGGCGGAGAAGGAACCCGCCGCCGCTCCACCACCGGCGAGAACGGTCGCAGCCGCAATCTGGTCTTCCCGCCCGCCCCCGAACCGCTGCCGTACCCCATCGTGGATAACCACACCCACATGGACCTGCTCGACGGCGAAGTAGAAATCAGCGCCCGCGATGCACTCGATGCCGGTGAGAAGCTCGGCATCGCCGCCATCGTGCAGGTCGGATGCGATATTCCCTCCTCCCTGTACGCGGTCGCCGCCGCGCAGGCTGATGAGCGCGTCCTCGCCGCCATTGCGATTCACCCCAACACCGCTCCCGAGCTGGCTGCAGCCGGTCAGTTGGAGGCGGCGCTCGCCACCCTCGACGAGCTCGCCACCGCTGACCGCGTGCGCGCTATTGGTGAGACTGGCCTGGATTATTTCCGCACCGGCGAGGAAGGCATGGAGGCGCAGCACTACAGCTTCCGTGAGCATATTCGCATTGCGAAGAAGCACAACCTTGCGTTGCAGATTCATGACCGCGACGCGCACGAGGACGTTGTGCGGATTCTAGATGAAGAGGGTGCGCCGGAACGTACCGTGTTCCACTGCTATTCGGGTGGCCCGGAGCTTGCGGCGATCTGCAATGAGCGCGGCTGGTACATGAGCTTTGCTGGTACCGTGACTTTCAAGAACTCGAAGGGTATTCAGGAGTCGTTGGCGATGGCTCGCCCGGAGCTGATTCTGGCTGAGACGGATGCACCGTTCTTGACCCCGCATCCGTTCCGTGGCCGCCCGAATGCGTCCTACATGACGAACTACACGGTGCGTTTTATGGCGGCTCATCGCGGTGAGGAGCTGGAGGCGCTCTGCCGTCGTATTCGTGAGAATTCGGAGCGGGTTTACGGTCAGTGGTAGGTGCGTACAGCCTGTAGCGGAGAGCTACTCTGAGTCGCCTCGGATGCTGACTGGGCTCTGATTACTGAGAACGACATCCTTATTTCTCCGGATGCTGAGGCGGTGGCGAATGCAAAGAACGCCCTGGACGCCACCATTGATGAGGTGAAGCAACGTCTGGGCAAGGCGAAATAAGTAAGCATCTTTGAGAAAGCCTTTCTTTGTCATATATGTATGGCAGGGAGGGGCTTTTTTGTAGTTATTTTCAGCTTTAGCGCGTGAGGTATCGTGTAACGTGCGAGACATAACAGGGGGCTGCACGCCAATTGTTGGGTACTATCTTCACATGAGTGATAGGGTATTTTTATACATACAATTCATCACTCACTGACTAGGCATTTTGTTATCGTGCGCGCATATTTTCGGCGTGCTTTGTGTTTGTCGGTGCCAAGTCAATACTCGGTACTCATGCATGGCTTCTGTCGTTTCAGATCAGGACCGTATGGGTGCGCCAAGCAAAGGGAAATTCATGGCAAAAATTCTGAAATACGTTCTGGGACTGGACGGCGCTAACCGGTTTGATTCTTTCTTCTCGGTGGGGGCACCCGCTCAAGGTTTTCAGCGTTATTCTGCGGTGGATAACCGTGATAATCACGTCACTGATGCACAATTCGATAGCAAGCTGTTCTTGACTCGTTACGGTAAAGAGCCGAGGCCTGCCGAAAAGGGTTGCGCTTTGAGCCACTACCACATGTGGAAGGACTTCCTCGCTTCAGATGCCGACTGGGCTTTGCTGGCAGAGGACGATGTCCTCATTTCCCCTGACCTGCAGCCTGTAGTGGAGAGGATTATCGAAAAGTATCCTCACGTGCAGATGGTTAACCTGGGTGATATCTACGCTTCTGAAGCTGGCAAGCTCAACCCGCAGGTTGATTACCCCCGTCTTTCGTTGCTTTCTCCTTTTGTGTACGGCAAGTACCGTATGGGTAGTGCCTATGGTTCAAAGCCTCTGTATGGTGCTGCCTTGTATCTTCTTTCGCGTTCTGGGGCTGAACGACTCGTAGAATGTTATGGCGAGACGGTTCCCGGCGTTGTTGCTGATGATTATTCCCTCTACCGAGAATGGGGAGTGGACGTATATTTGGTGCAGCCCGGCCTGTGCGGTTGGGAAGGTACCAGCCTCATTCAAACTTCTGGCGTTCGTCACTTGGAAAGTCTCAAGAGCACGCAGCATGGCACCGGTTTTATCGACCGGTTGCGCATCGCTCTGGCGCCGAAGAAGCGTATTGCGAACGCGAAGAACATTCTGGAAGCCACCATTGATGATGTGAAGCAGCGCCTGGGACGTTAACCCAGAGACGGATTGGGCTACTGTCATCACATAAAAATGTAAATATGTGGGTCTTCTGCCTGTCTAGTATCCCCTCCCCATCGTGTATCTGCGGTAGGGAGGGGATTTTTGCTGTGCACCAGTACGACGCGTGCCATATCGCGTTTTAACCTGCGGAGACCTGAGATTGGCGCATGGTGAATGATAGAATTCTTTTTACGTTGCACTGCGGTGTGCGTATTTATCACACGCTCAATATTTCAGACTCCCTGCCGTTTACGCACTGATTTTTAAGATTGATGAACCCCTCTGTTGTGCAGGTGGTCTGAAGTTCTGAAAACTCATCATTAACCGACGCGATCTTCTACTGCTTAGGTCTTCTGGATGAGTTATTGAAGGGAAAAACATGGCAAAGATTCTGAAGTATGTTCTGGGCCTGGACGGCGCGAACCGTTTTGAATCGTTCTATTCGGTGGGCGCACCTGTGCAGGATTTTGTCCGTTATTCTGCGGTGGATAACCGTGATAATCACGTCACTGATGAAGAATTTGACGTTGAGTTTTTCCGTAGCCGCTGGCATCGCGACCCCAGCCCCGCGGAGAAGGGCTGCATGCTCAGCCACGTGAAGATGTGGCGTGACTTTGTTGCGAGCGACGCCGACTGGGCGCTGATTGCCGAAGACGACATCCTTCTTTCTCCGGATGCTGAGGCGGTGGTGAACGCAATCATCACGAAGTACCCGCAGGTGCAGCTGGTGAACCTTAGCGATTCTTTTGCGAATGATGCCGGCAAGCTGAACCCGCAGGTGGAATACATCCGCCTGTCTCTGCTGTCTCCTTTTGTGCACGGTAAGTACCGTATGGGCAAGCCCTACGGTGGCTGGCCTCTGATTTGCACCGGCTTGTATTTGATTTCCCGTTCGGGTGCTGAGCTGTTGCTTAAGCAGTTTGAGGATAAGGTGCCGGGTACTGTGGCTGATGATTACAAGCTGTACCAGCAGTGGGGTGTGGATGTGCGTTTTGTGCAGCCGGGCCTGTGTGGCTGGGAGGGTAGTAGCGTCATCTTAGAGTCCGGTAAGCGTCATCTGGATAAGGTGAATAGCCTCCAGCACGGTACTGGTCCTCTGGATCGAGTGCGTATTGCGTTGGCTCCGAAGAAGCGTATTACGAACGCTAAGAACGCTCTGGAAGCCACTCTTGATGAGGTAAAGCAGCGTTTCTCGCGGTAATCTAAACTGTAACCTCCCCACCATCCACCTATGTGAAGGAACGCTGTGAACGATCTGCCCCTGCTCGGCCCTGCTGAGATTCGCGAGCTTGCCGAGATGCTCGGTATTCGTCCGACGAAGACTCTTGGGCAGAACTTTGTGATTGACCCCAATACGATTCGTCGTATTGTCAACGCGGCAGAGATTTCACCGGAGGAGACGGTGCTGGAGGTCGGCCCGGGCCTGGGTTCGTTGACCCTCGGGATCCTGGATGCTGCGAAGGATATGGTGGCGGTTGAGATTGACCCGCCGCTGGCGCAGCAGCTTCCGCACACGATTGAGAAGTTCCGCCCCGAGAAGGCAGGCGATATTGACGTGGTGCTCATGGACGCCCTGAAGGTCACCGAGCTGCCTCGCACTCCGGATGCTCTGGTGGCGAACCTGCCCTATAACGTGGCGGTTCCGGTGCTTCTGCACCTGTTTGCGCAGTTCCCGAGTATCCGTCACGCCCTGGTGATGGTTCAGGACGAGGTTGCCGACCGTCTTTCGGCCACCCCGGGTTCGAAGATCTACGGTGTGCCCTCGGTGAAGGCTAATTGGTATGCCGAGGTTTATAAGGCGGGCGTGATTGGCAAGAACGTGTTCTGGCCTGCACCGAAGATTAACTCGGGCCTGGTGGGTTTCCGTATGCGCGAGGAGCCTCTCTCGACCGTTGACCGTGACCTGGTGTTCACGATTGTGGACGCGGCCTTCGCTCAGCGCCGTAAGACTCTGCGCGCTGCGTTGAGCTCCTGGGCGGGCTCGGGTGCGCGTGCGGAGCAGATTTTGGTGGCTGCCGGTATCGCTCCGACGGAGCGCGGCGAGAAGCTGGATATTCACGGTTTTATCCGCATTGCGGAGGCTTCGCTGACTGTCCCGGCTGAGCCTGTAGCGGAGTAGCTTCTTCCCGCTCTAAATTTTTCACTGACGTTCTCACGCGAGTTCCCGCGCGAAAGGTGTATGCGCTGATGAGTACCGCCTCCCAGGTCGCTATTTCGGTTGATGCTCCCGGTAAGGTCAATCTGTACCTTGCCGTGGGGGATGTTCGTCCGGACGGCTACCACCCGTTGATTACGCTTTTTGCGGCGGTCTCTTTGATGGAGACCATCACGGTCTCTGAGGGGCAGGCATCGGGGCTGAGCTTGAGCATGGATATTGTGCCCGGCTCCCTGGTAGATCAGCAGATGCAGGCTGGCCAGTTCGATCCCGTCGACGTGCCGATGGACGAGCGGAACCTCGTATACCGTGCCGCCGAGCTGATTCTTGCCGAACACGGTATTTCTGGGCACGGCGTTGAATCCGCGCCGGCACTGCACCTGCATATTGCGAAGGCTGTGCCCGTGGCTGGCGGCATGGCGGGCGGCTCAGCGGATGCGGCGGCGGCTCTCATCGCCACGGACCGCTACCTGCACGCAACCGGCCGCACCGGCGCGCAACTGACCCAGACGGAATATGAACGTCTTGCCGCGCAGCTGGGCGCAGATATTCCCTTCAGCGTGCGTGCCGCGCTCGGGCAGGCCCTCGCACTGGGGCAGGGGACCGGTACCGAGCTGCAGAATATTGCGGCGCCTCGGGAACCTCTGCACCTGGTGATTGTTGCCGCGCAGTTTGGCCTCTCCACCCCCAGCGTGTTCAAGCAGCTGGATGCCGGCCGCGCCGCAGGTCTGTACCCCGCCTCCGGTGAGCTGGTGGAACCTGCAGAGCTTCTGTCCGCACTGAGCTCCTATGACGGTTCGGAGGCGGCGTTCGCCTCCTTGGCGCCGCTGCTCCGTAACGACCTGCAGGCTCCAGCGCTGTCCTGCGCCCCGCAGCTTGAACAGACCCTGAACCTGCGCGATAGCGAGGGCGTGTATGCGTCCCTGGTGTCCGGTTCCGGTCCGACGGTGCTGCTGCTGGTTTCTTCGCAGGCTCGGGCGGAGGCTCTTGCGTCCGCTCTTCGCGCTACGGGCAACCACGCTGTGAGTGCGGTCAGTGCGGTTCTGCATCATTAGTAAAGACACTGTTGTTTTGACATCCACGGCGAAGACGGCAGATTACATGGCGAAGTACGCTCAAGCCGATAGCTACCGCTGTTGCGGAGGGGTGAATATATACACAAATGCCGGTTCTAGATTGAATCTAGAACCGGCATTTTTCTATGTCTATAGACCTTAGCCCAGCAGTTCGGAGAGCTCGAGCCAGCGCATTTCTAGCTCGTCAATCTCATCCTGAAGGGTCTGCTGCTGCTCGCCGAGTGCCGCCAAACCGGCGTAGTCCGAGGCATCGTGTGCGCTCATCTGCTCGGAGAGCTTCTCCTGCTCTGCAGTGAGCTTGGTGAGGCGGCGCTCAATCGCACCAGATTCCTTCTGTGCCGCACGTAGCTCGGCACCGGAGACCTTCGGGGTATCCGGCTCAGCAGAAGCCTGCGCCGAGGAGGCGGCACGTGCCTGTGCGCTACCGGCGGCAGAACCGCCAGCACCGGCTGCAGAGAGCGCCAAGTACTCGTCCACACCGCCGGGCAGGTGACGGAACGAACCGTCAATCACGGCGTACTGCTGATCGGTGACGCGTTCCATGAGGTAACGGTCGTGGCTGACCACCAGCAGGGTACCCGGCCAGGTGTCCAGCAGGTCCTCCATTGCGGCGAGCATATCGGTGTCCAGGTCGTTGGACGGCTCGTCGAGAATTAGCACGTTCGGCTCATCCAGCAGAATCAGCATGAGCTGAAGGCGACGCTTCTGACCACCCGAAAGGTCCTTGACCGGGGTAGACAGCTGCGCGCTCGTAAAGCCCAGACGCTCCAGCATCTGCGAAGGAGACAGCTCCTTACCATCGGCAATGTAGCTACGCTTCTTACGGCCAATCACATCCGAGACGCGGTCGTTGGCGACCTCGTTGAGCTCATCGAGCTGCTGGGTCAGGGTCGCAATCTTCACGGTCTTACCGTGCTTGACGCGGCCCTCGGTCGGTTTCAGGTCGCCAGTCACCAGAGAAAGCAGAGTGGACTTACCCGCGCCGTTCACACCCAGGATGCCGGTGCGCTCGCCGGGAGCAATACGCCAGGTGACCTTCTTCAGCACGGGGCGCTTGCCGTCGGGCATCGAGGGGTCGTCGTAGACGACGGAGACATTTTCGAGGTCGACCACGTCCTTGCCGAGGCGGGAGACTGCCATCTTCTTCAGCTCCACGGTGTCACGCACCGGCGGGACATCCGCAATGAGGGCGTTGGCGGCATCAATGCGGAACTTCGGCTTAGAGGTACGCGCGGGCGCACCGCGGCGCAGCCAGGCGAGCTCCTTGCGCATCAGGTTCTGACGCTTCGCCTCCGCTGCGGCTGCCTGGCGGTCACGCTCCACACGCTGCAGGATGTACGCCGCGTAGCCGCCCTCGAAGGGCTCGACGATGCGGTCGTGCACTTCCCAGGTGTCGGTACAGATTTCGTCGAGGAACCAGCGGTCGTGGGTGACGACCATGAGTCCGCCAGCATTCTTGGACCAGCGGGACTTCAGGTGGTTAGCGAGCCAGGTGATGGCTTCAACATCCAGGTGGTTGGTGGGCTCGTCGAGCATGAGCACGTCCCATTCCTGCGCGAGCAGGGAGGCGAGCGCTACGCGTCGACGCTGACCGCCAGAGAGCGAAGAGACGGGTGCATCCCAGGGCAGATCGGAGACCAGGCCCGAGATGACATCGCGGATACGGGACTGCGAGGCCCACTCGTATTCGGGGGTGTCGCCCACAATCGCGTAGCCAACCGTGTGGTCGTCGTCGAGGACATCGGACTGGTCAAGGTAACCGATGCGGGTGCCGCCGCGCACGGTAACGCGGCCGGAGTCCGGGTCGAGCCGGCCGGCAAGGATCTTCATGAGGGTGGACTTGCCGTCGCCGTTGCGACCGACAATGCCGATGCGGTCGCCTTCGTTCAGGCCGACCGTGATGCCTTCAAAGATGGTTCGGGTAGGGAATTCGAGGTGCAGCGATTCGCCGCCAAGTAGATGTGCCACGCCTTCTAGGGTACAGGGTGAGTGTTCAGTTCAAGTAGCGCTCCAAGCTTTGATGAGGGGGTACTTGGTAACGGCGAGAAAAGCTGTGGGGATTGCGGGGTGCGCGGCTAAGTTGAGCACAGATATTTGATAAACTGAGGAAAGCATTTCCTGCATTGCGCTGTTCTGTGCCCAAAATGGCGGTCAATGACGATGAGGACCCGCTAGCGGGGGCTTGTCGTGAATGTAAGGATAATCCGCCATGGTGTAATGGCAGCACAGCGGCCTTTGGAGCCGTTTGTCTAGGTTCGAGTCCTAGTGGCGGAGCGTAAGCACTCAACGGCACCGTTGATAGAGAGTTAGCGGTCAGCGCTCACTCCTCACTCTTACAACCTCGTCTAAGGAGTCTTCCCAGTGAACACTGAACTGGCACCCTCTGCAGTGATCGTTCTCGCCGCAGGCGCTGGTACGCGCATGAAGTCCGCTACCCCCAAGGTCATGCACGGCATTGGTGGTCGATCCATGGTTGAGCACGCTATCGCTGCTGCACGCGATTTGAACCCTGAGCGCCTCGCTGTTGTGGTACGCCACCAGCGCGATAAGGTCGCTGAGCATGTGCTTGCGTTTGACCCTGAGGTAACCATCGTTGATCAGGATGAGATTCCGGGTACTGGTCGTGCGGTTGAGGTCGGTCTGAATGCCTTGGATGCGCAGGCACCCGTCTCCGGCACCGTTCTGGTGACCTACGGTGACGTTCCTCTGCTGCGCCCCGAAACCCTGCGCGAACTGATTGCCTTCCACGAGGATGACAAGAACTCCGTAACCGTCCTGACCACCCACATTGATGAGCCCGGCGCCTACGGTCGTATTGTCCGTAACCAGGCTGGCGAAGTGACCGCTATTGTTGAGGCGAAGGACGCTTCCCCCGAAGAGCTCGAAATTACCGAGATTAACTCCGGTATTTACGCTTTTGACGCCGCTGTTCTGCGTGAGGCACTGCTTGAGGTGACCACCAACAACGCACAGGGCGAGAAGTACATTACCGACGTTCTGTCCATTGCTCGTTCTAAGGGCTACCGTACCTCCGCTCTGGCTATTGAGGACCGCTGGGAAGTTGAGGGTGCTAACGACCGCGTGCAGCTGGCTCAGCTGGGTCGTATGCTCAACAACCGCATCCTTGAGGCTCACATGCGTAACGGTGTGACCATTGTTGATCCTGAGAACACTTGGGTTGACGTCACCGTCACCATTGAGAACGACGTAACTCTGCTGCCCGGTGTGCAGTTGCACGGTTCTACCACCGTCGCTACCGGCGCTACCATTGGCCCGGACTCCACCCTGACTGACGTGACCGTCGAGGCTGACGCTACCGTCATCCGCGCGCACGGTCATGGCGCTGTCATTGGCGAAGGTGCATCCGTTGGCCCCTTCGCATACCTGCGCCCCGGTACTACCCTGGGCAAGGACGCTAAGCTTGGCACCTTCTGTGAGGCTAAGAACTCGCAGATTGGCGATGGCGCAAAGATTCCGCACCTGTCCTACGTTGGTGACGCCACCATCGGTGAGGGCGCGAACATTGGTGCTGGATCTATTTTCGCGAACTACAACGGTCTGGTGAAGAACCGCTCCGTTATCGGCGCGCACGCCCGTATGGGTTCTGCGGGCATTTACGTTGCACCTGTTACCGTCGGTGACGGTGCCTACTCCGGCGCGGGCGCGCTGATCCGTAAGGATGTTCCTGCTGGCGCCCTCGCCTACTCTGAGACTTCCCAGCGCACCATCGATGGCTGGGTTCTGAAGAACCGTGCCGGTACCGAACCCGCCGAGGCCGCTAAGGCTGCTGGCGCGCAGGAACCGGCAGAATCCTAATTCGAGGAAAGAACAACACCATGAGTAGCGAGATTACCAACCCCGGTGAGCGCAAGCTTGTAGTGGTCTCCGGTCGAGCACACCCCAAGCTTGCCGAGGAGATTGCACAGGCACTTGATCACGACCTGTTGCCCACCTCCGCATACACCTTCGCCAATGGCGAGACCTACGTCCGCTTTGAGGAGTCGGTGCGCGGTGCGGACGCTTTCGTGATTCAGTCGCACCCGGCACCCATCAACGAATGGCTCATGGAGCAGATCATTATGATCGATGCGCTCAAGCGTGCATCCGCTCGTTCCATTACCGTGGTGTCTCCCTTCTATCCCTACGCTCGTCAGGACAAGAAGCACAAGGGTCGCGAGCCCATCTCGGCACGTCTGATTTCGGACCTGTACAAGACCGCGGGTGCTGACCGCCTGATGTGCGTGGACCTGCACACTTCGCAGATTCAGGGCTTCTTTGACGGTCCGCTTGATCACCTCTTCGCAATTCCGGTTCTGGCTAAGCACATCCGCGAGCGCGTGGATGACCTGTCCAACGTGACCGTTGTGTCCCCGGATACCGGTCGTGTCCGCGTGGCTGAGCACTGGGCTGACCTGCTGGACGGCGCGCCTCTGGCGTTTGTGCATAAGACCCGCGATATTAACGTCCCCAACCAGGCTGTTTCTAAGACTGTTGTGGGTGACATTGAGGGTCGTACCTGCGTGCTGATTGACGACATGATTGACACCGGCGGCACCATTGCTGGCGCCGTGAAGGTCCTCATGGACAAGGGCGCGAAGGAAGTTATCATCGCAGCAACTCACCCGGTTCTGTCTGACCCGGCTGCTGAGCGTCTGTCTCAGTGCGGTGCTGTGGAGGTCGTCGTGACCAACACCCTGCCTGTGCCGGAAGAGAAGCAGTTCGATAACCTGACTATTCTCTCCATTGCTCCGTTGATTGCTCGCGCTATCCGCGAGGTCTTCGACGAGGGTTCTGTGACCGAGATTTTCGAGCACTAAGCTTCTAAAGCATGAAGAAAGTCCCCCGCTGACCGTGAACTGCCTCCCGTTTCTTGGACAACAAAAATAAAGTCCAAGAAACAGGAGGCTTTTCATGTCCGTGCATCTGGGAATAAGACACGACCGTTTGCTTC
>QWCT01000166.1_pt1 | contig 114256 bp, 69 predicted proteins | sample 1972681 | NCBI WGS metagenome assembly QWCT01 (sample SAMN09866701, study PRJNA288562) | Human oral metagenome isolate pre3_saliva, whole genome shotgun sequencing... | isolation source: mouth | host: Homo sapiens | place: USA: California
TATACAGCCTAAAAATCAAAAATATTGACTGCGGGTGAGCCAATAGTGCTCAAAAACAAGAATGATAGAGGATGGGGTAAGGTTTTGCAGAGGTCTCGTAAGGGAAACAAAGCCTCACCCCCAGCCCCTCTCCGAAGAGAGAGGGGAGTAGTTAGCCATGGAAATGGAGGAGGTTGTTTTAGGGTTAATTTGGGATGGTGATGTTGTTGATAATTAATGGTAAAACAATTTGCGGCATTTCGTCGTGTAAAATACGGCAAATCACACGACCATTCGATACATTTTATCGTGTGAAATGACGCAAAACGAAACACAATTTGACGCTAATCATGACACGGGCGGAGGCTAATCGTGAGAAGAGGGAACGCAAATGGGAATAAGAACTACAGATTTTAATAAAATCCAGACATGGGAATCGCAGCATGACAACTAAATAACGAGAATATAGAAACATAAAAAACAAGGAATAAAACCAATAAAAATTGAGTCTTATTCCTTGTTTTCTAAGAGATATTGCACCAATAACAGGCGCATTATTTATTGCTATTCATCCAAAATGAAGATAGATTTTATAAGATGCTTGCATCGGTTTTGTTGTAAACTTTTTGCCTTTGTGTGCAATCACATCCATGAATAAAAATTATTGTTTCAGATGAATAGCTGTGAGATTCAAGACTTATTTGACCTTGTTAGCGTAGCCTCTGTCCGGTAAGTACGCCCATTTTCTTCAATTGTATACCACAACTTAAACGACTTTTTCACGGGGTCATACGTACCGCCACCTGCAGTTATGCCAAGCTGATCATAGGGAGTGATTGTCAAAGTGTTATCGCTGTTCACACGAATATTATATGTTGAGCTTGCCACATTACCGATTTTTTCAGCTACCACCTTATTAAATAGTCGGATAGTAGAGGCATCTAATGCCGTAGCATTACGCAAAGTGGTGATGACCGAAGCCGAATTAGTATCTTTCTGCCCATTAATCATCTGCCAAGTTGCCCCTTCAAATGTGTAACTTCCTGAGTAATCGTTGACCATCTTGGGGTGAACCAGCAACACAGTGTCTTTATCCACGGCAGAATAAGCATTGGTTGAGACCACCTTTAGTGGGATAACATAAAGCGAATCAGGGTGAAGCATGTTTGTTTTAAGCTTCAATGGTATGCGACAATAGGCTTCTCCTGCCTTGATTGTGCCTGTTAATGACGGAAACTCATACCAATCGGCGGGCAAAGTCTGATATTTCACATCGTCAGCCGAGAAGTTTTTATAGTTATAAAGCTTCATCTTGTCGTCACTGGCGCGTCCAATCGTCACCTGAACATCCTCACTTGGGAACTGCGTTCCACCGATAGCAACCGACACATAGAGGCTTCCGTCGCCATTATATGCCACTTCTTTGTCTTGAATGTCTTGTGCTGCACCGACAAGATAGACTTCTTTCTTATACTGTTCATGCGTTAGTGGGTCGCTTTGAGGTTCGCAAGAACTGATAAAAGCGGTAGCCGTTGAGAGCATAAGGAATATGAAAAGATTATTCTTTTTCATTGTCATTACATTTAAATTCTTTGTTATTATTAGATATTTTCCCTGAAATCATGTTTCCTTTTCATGTTCGTTGGCCCACAGACGAAGGCAGGCCAGCAAACAAAAAGCATGATAACAGGATATTCTTTGACTTTATTTCTCCCATCCTGGGTTTTGATCGAGGTTAGGATTCTTGTCAATTCGTCTCTGCATGATGGGGTAAAGACACTGCTTATTCGTAATGTTGAAGAGCGAATATTGGTAAGAACTTACCGTTCTTGTATAGAACTTCTGCGGTTCATTGCTTCGCGCGTCGACATTCATCACAATGAATGGGTCGGCCATGGTACGCTGAAGTTCTCCCCAACGACGTAGATCATAGAAACGACGGCCTTCAAGTGCAAACTCCACTTGACGCTCGCGCTTAATCAATTCGCGCATCTTCGTCTTGTTGGCAGCGTCAGCAAGTGTGATGCCGGGTAAGCCTGCACGATAACGAATCATGTTGAAATACTTCACCATTTCAGCGGGATCACGCGACACAGTGACGTTATGTTCGTTGTCAGTATAGCTTCCTTCCATCTCATTCATAGCCTCAACATAGTTTAAAAGCACCTCAGCATAGCGAATCAAAGGGAAGTATTTACTACGCACAGTGCCTCCGTTTCCGGGCTTATCTGATGGGTGGCAGTATTTAATACAATTGTAACCAGAGAATGATTTGTCGTTAGGATAGTCAGACCAAGCACCAAATGGGCTATCCTTATAAAACGTTTGATAGAAGTTTTTGTTATTTGCGGCTGTACCAGTATAGGAACTTGCCTCGCGATAACAATAGTTAAAGACGATTGAAGCATAGAAACGCATCTCACGATTATCATACATTTTGGCCACCTGTGAACTCAATTGATAGTTTGAAAAGGTCTTACCATTGCCACCAATAGGCTTCCATGCCTCAGAAGGATCAGGGTAACCACTACCAGGTTCGTTGATATCCATGCCGTTTTGCATACGATATGCGTCGACAAGATTTTGGCTAACACAGAGTCCATTGCCTCCACCTGCAACGGCAGGGAACGAGATCCACACGAGATCCCACGATGCTTCTTTGGCCCACATGAATTCAGACACATTGAAACCACTTTCTTCTCCGGTAAACATATCATTGTAAGAGCGGAACGGATCGATGCCGCCAACGCCGTCGGGGAAGTTTGCCGTTGAGACGTTTGCAGGGAAAGTAGGCGTCTTACTATCTGCAGGAACGGTATAAAGAGCATACTTTCCAGTGTCTATTATGCGTTTACATACGGCGGCAGCCTTAGCCCATTTCGTTGCATCATAAGTCTGATTGAAGTAGTGAACACCATCAGTATGTCGCTTAAAGTCTACGTAATACTTGTTTCCATTGAACCAAGGACTGGCAGCTTCAAGCAGTACTCGTGACTCCAAAGCTAATGCAGCACCGGCTGTAGGCACCTTATATGTCTCAATAGAAGAGCGTTCTGTGTCGAGCATTTGAGCCGCTTCTTCATACTCTTTTGCTATGAAAGCGATGCACTCATCATAGGTTGCACGCGGATAAGTCATATCTTCTACGCTGGCATTCGAAGGGATTGACTTCGGAATCAAAGGCACAGGACCATATTGACGGACAAGACAATAATAATAATGTGCAAGTAAGAAGTGGCATTGTCCAGCGATATCACGGCGTTCAGTCTCTGAAAGGTCCTGGCATTCCTTCATGCGTTCAAGAATCATATAAGCCTTTCGGATGCCCTTATAGTAGTTAGCCCAGCCGTCAAAATAGCCTTTGTATTTATCAATCTCACCCATTGCGTAGTATATTCCCGCGTGCCTATCGTCCTTCCATGAGCAGAAAGCTTCGTCTGAAGAGAAACTAAACGGAACGCTTGCATTAGTCCATAACTGATCGTCTGCAGGCAGATAACTCGATGCTGCATTAAGATATTGCATCAGAAGGCTTTTGCGTTGGAACACAGAATCAAGGCTCGTTTGGTTGTAAAAGTACTTATCTGTGTTGAGATAATCATCGCAAGAAGAGAGTGCCGGAAGGAGCGTTACCGAGGCAACAACCCCTAATAATATATGTTTGGTTTTCATATTATTTCGTCATTAATAGATTGTTGTTTCATTTAGAAGCTTATATTAAATTGCAAAGTGTATGTGCGCTGAATAGGATATGCCGCACCATTGCTTGCCACCTGACCCGGATCCCAAAGTTTAATGTTATCCCAAGTGCAGATGTTATTAACAATAAAGCTTGCATCTATATTTGAAATACCCAACGTTTTGTTAAGCCATGGGTGGATAAATGAATACCGTATCGTCAAGTTCTTAAAACGAAGATAACGATTATTGGCTAACCAGAACGTGGAAGCTCGGTTGTTATTGCGATTCTCTCCATAGGTTAGACGAGGGAAACGAGCATCGGGATTCTCGGTAGATGCCGTTCCTGAGAACTCGCGCGGCGTCCAACGGTTATTTTGGTCGGCTGCAATCGTCAATAGATTTCCTGTTGCTTCCCATGCAAATGGATAGAAACCAGTGCCTCCATAGAAGAAAGTGCTGTGGCCAGTACCCTCAAATAATGCACTCACTGAAAGGCGTTTCCACTTCACTTCTGCGGCAAAACCATACTGGATTTCAGGCGTATTGGAATATGAAAGCGGTACAATATCGTCGTCGTTGATAACTCCATCGTTATTAACATCTTTGTATTTGATGTCTCCAGGATATACCTTTGCCTCATAACTCTGTTTAGGTGAACTATAAACATCATCCCAATCGCGGAACAATCCAAGTGCTATTAAACCACGTTGAACACCATAAGGAACGCCCGTATAAGACTGATAAGGATAACGAATGTCTGATTGTTCCCAATTAGTTACCTTATTTCGTGAATAAGTAAAGTTTCCTCGAATCGTGGTTCGCCAGTCATGATTCCAGTCTTTGGTAAAGGTGATGTTACCATCCATACCATGTGATTGCATCGAACCAATGTTTGCCCAAGGCAAAGACTCTAATCCCATCTCGTCAGGAACAGTTGCACGCTGTTGGAAAATACCTGTTCGGTTGTCTCTAAAGTAATCAATGGTGAACTCAAGCATACCTTTTAAGAGGTGTGCATCAATACCAATATCGAGCTTCTTTGCCTTTTCCCACACCAAGCCATCAGTGCCTACTTGACCTTCTCTGATAGAATGATAAAGCCTGTTCCAGCCAGCTTCTGCCCCCGTTATAGTCGTAATATAAGGGAATCTCGTTCCACCAATGCGATCATTACCAACAAGTCCGTAAGAAGCACGTAGCTTAAAGTAATCTAACCAAGTCAAATTCTTCTGTACCCACTTATATTGTGTAGGGATCCAACCACCAGAAATAGCCGGGAACCAACCGAAACGGTGTCCTGTTTGGAATTGTTCTGAACCCGTATATCCAAGATTAAACTCCGTAAAATAAGTATCTTTATACCCATAAGTAACGCGACCTGACAGTGCTTCATTACGGTAAGGGATAGATCCTATGACTGATCCTACATTCTTACCATCCTTGAATGAGAACGACTTGCTTTGCAAATAGAACATCATTAACGCTCCCAATGAGTGGTCACCAAACTTCCGATTGTAGCTACTATTAAGCTCCCAATAGTAATCTCTATTAAAGATTACCTGCTGACCATAGCTTTCATCTCTCTTCTCTATAGTCCTTTCAATGTGTAAAGAGCCATCCCCATAGCGGCCTTTTGCAATGTAAACATCGGGCATTTTGAAATGCGTTGTGTTATGTTCTGACTGACCTGAGTATGAGAACATACCGCGAACTTTCAGTCCTTTGGTAATAAAGTCAAGGTTTTGATCTATACTTATGGAGAGATCTGTATTCAAACGACGATTTTGTTTGTATCCCATTTCATTCAATTGAACATAAGGTGAGATCTGATCTCCATTCTTTCCAAAAGATGAAAGCTGACCATTTGAATACTTAACTGGCATCGTTACGGGCGTAAGATTAGCCTGAGCGCTCCACAATGTGTTATTATCGGAAAGACCAGGTCCATCATTATCCACGATTACTTGATTGAGTTTTAGGCTCAAAGTAGTACGCTTTGTCAGGTTAGCATCTACCTTAGAGAGGAACGAATACTTAGTATATCCTACATTAGTATTATAGTCATGACAGGATTTATCCTGTTTAAACACGCCGTCTTTACTAAGGATACTCAACGAGAGATAATAGCGAGCAGCCGTTCCTCCGCCTGCAATACTGAGGAATTCTTGGTTCTGCCATACGTGTTTATTAAGGATAACATCACGCCAATTCACGTTAGGATAGAGGTCAGGATCAAGCCCTGTGCGGAAGAGTTCAAGTTCAGTTGGTGTGTATTTTGGATCATTTCCACGCACCACCTGGGCTTCATTAGCCAACTTTGCATAAGTATAGGCATCGCAATACTTTGGTTCTCGTCCATTCTCACTCATGATAAAGTTCGACTTAAAGTTAATTCTTAACTTACCAGCCTTACCACTTTTCGTTGTGACAACAATCACACCATTCGCACCACGCACACCATATACAGCAGTTGCAGAGGCATCTTTCAGGATAGAGAAGCTTTCGATATCTGATGCATCGAGGTCATTAAGGTTACCTTCAATACCATCTATGAGTACAAGTGCAGAGGAGTTAGCGCCGAAAGTACTGATTCCACGAATCCAGAACTCTGAAAAGTCATTACCAGGTTCACCACTTCGCGTCACAGCTATTATGCCCGGGACGTTACCGCCAAGCATATTAGTAATTGAAGTGGCTGGAACATCAAGATTCTCTGGCTTTACTGTCGTGATAGCTCCCGTCATAGAAACCTTCTTTTGCGTACCAGCTGCAACGACAACTACCTCATCAAGGTCGCCAATATCTTGCTTCAGAACGACTTTTAAGCCTTCTTTATTGTAATTTACTTTATAAGAATACTTCTTATATCCTAAGTAAGTGAAATCTAAAGTCGCATTGCCGGGGATATCTTTCACACGGAATTTGCCATCAAGATCAGTCACTACACCACTCACACTCTTGTCATTACACTTTACAGTTACACCGATAAGTGGAGCTCCACTCTCGTCCATGACGGTACCAGCCACCATGAATTTACCCTGCGCAAAGGCTGAAGTAGCGATCAGCATGACTGCAAAGAGCATTATAATCTTTATCTGTTTCATCTTTTTGTTTTTAGGAATTAGAATACGATATAAGGGTTCTTCGCTTATTCTATGGCAAATTTACGCACGTCACTTCCCCACCCTTCAATAATATAGAAGTTGCCGTCATCGTCTACAGAGATATCATAAGGATAGGTAAATGTTACTTCTGATGGTAAGCCTTCTACCTTATTATTATCTGCTTTGTTGTAAATGCCGGCCACAGTCGTTACCATTCCGTCGGCATGTCCAATCTTTCGTATTGTGAATCCCATGGAATCAGTGATATACATGTTACCATCAACGTCAAAGGCCATACCTGTTGGATTCCTGAAAGAGGCACTCATACGCGGTCCATCCATTGAACCAACACCATTGAAACCAGCAAACTGCTCTATGGTTTGCCCATCTTTAGATATCTTATACACACCATGCGCGTTCTGAACTGTCATATAAAAGCATTTATCGAGCTTGCTCCAAACCAGATAAGAGATATTCTTATCAACAGTACCACAATGCTCATTGAGGATTTCTACATGGTCGGGATCGGCTAATTCCATTCTACCGAAGCGGCCTTGATGGTCTCTAAAGTAAAGGAACTTTTCCTCGTCATCCAATGTACAGGCATAGATATCACCCTCAACTGTCTTTGTTTGCCCTGCAGCATCCTTGTATTGAAGACTCGTTGCAAGTCGTTTTGCACTCCAATTATTAGTCTGATCGAAGCAATATACAGCGTGGGGTTGCTGAATTTGAATTGCATATAGTCGCTTACGACTACTATTTACGGCTGGATGTCCAAAGTTAGGACCGCCTGCCAACAATGTAATCACCTTATTATCTGTTTCAGATATCATCCTAACTCGATTGTTTCGGCCTTCCATTACAATGACATTATTGCCTGTAACAACGCCCACACCATACATATAATTGAATCGAGCATCAATGGGATTACCATCTACATAGCCTCCAGCTCCAGTCTTTCCTGCCAATACAGACACGCGTTCTACCTTGGTATACTTAAAGTCGTTAGGACACGTTACAGGCTCACCCACAGAGTCAACGCGCACAGTTACCTTATTGAAACCATTCTCTTGCTTCGGACAAATGCCATACAACGTAGTGCCATTTGAACTCACCACGGTTGCCTTTCGATTGCCATTGAAGACTACTTCTATCTTCGATGGGTCGGTGCCGAAGTTCGAACCATTAATTACAAACTGTGTAAGATACCCACCAGAATCAGGGAGTATCTGCGAAACTACAACGGGAAGACTCCGATTAAAGGCTTCACCCTTAATCTTTGGTGCCTCATAACGATAATCATCCGAACAGGAAACTAATCCTATCGAAAGCCCTGTTGCAAGGAAAAGAAAGGTTGACATTGTCAACTTGCACATCATATTAGACATATATTAAATAGGTATTAAATTTAAATGCGTTTGTTACATACTGATGAAACATGGTTCATCAAGACAAATGTTTTTGGATATTATTGCGTTATTTCTGGTTCTTTAGTGCGTCGTTCTTAAGAGAGAGTTACACTGTTTATATTATTTATAGGTTTTTATACATTGATTAGGTAATGCAAAAATATGAAAATTGTATTATAACACCAAATTAATTGTAAAGAAAATTGTCTTTTAACACTAAAAAGTTTGAATTTAAGCATCTCGCAATTTGATAGACTTTACATGGTAATATGCATCTAATTGTCCTGTAATATGTTACACTTTACAAGACGATTTGACTTATTTTAGAAACAGACAACAGCGATTCGGCTTAACAACAACAAACTATCGGGAGGAAGAAACAAAAGGAGGTATGAAACCTACCTTAGAATATTACAACATAAACAATGATATAACAGCCTATTAGAAGAAAGAGAACACGATGCAATGCCTGCATAAGAAACGCCTTCCTAATGTCAAAACATAGCATCGATAAACATCAAAGGCTATAATATAATAAGGTGAAAACAACAAAAGAAGATGCAAAGGAAACAATCATTCATCAAACAATGCTGTCAAACGAACTTCATTTTAAGACTTTATTTGCCTGCTATCCTCTGCAATATAAACGAAAACGATTGAAAACCCCGCTACGTTTTCCTTCAAGAAATCATCCGTAACGCGGCTTTCAATCACTTATTTAGCTTTGCCCTTTGCCTGTTAAAGCGTCTTGATATATTGCGCAAGACGATCATTTCCGGCAAGCGTTAGCTCGAAAAGTCGCCATTGATTGCGCGCTCTTTCAAGGTTATGAGTGGCATGAGTGGTCTTAAAGTAGGTGTCACCATTTAGATAATCTGCCAAGAAACGAACGCATTGCATGTATGGGAAGAGGCGCATTGCATAAGGAAGCAAGTCACGTTCGCGCTCGATTAGAAACGATTTTGTTCCTTCAACATAGCCCTTCGTAAAGCTTTCAATAACATCCCAGTGCAAGGCTACCTTCGAAACGTCGGGATCATCCTCTTGAACCACATTGGCAGCTGTACGTAAGAAGTCACCATAATCAGAGAAAACAAAGCTCGGCATGACTGTATCGAGGTCGATAACACAAAGCACTTGTCCGCTCTCATCAAACAACATGTTGTTTACTTTCGTATCACAATGGCAGAGATGTTTAGGGAGTTTGCCCTCACGATAAAGCCTTTCACCAAGACACATGGCTTCCGCGTACTCCTCAATCTTGTCTACAAGGGGCTGAACTTCATTCAAACGACCCGCTGCATCGGCCTTAACAGCCTCACGAAGCTGCCTGATTCTCAGCTCCATATTATGGAAGTCAGGTATCGTTTCACCCAGTTCTTCGTCTACATCGCTAAGCATTGATTCGAAACGACCAAAGGTTCGTCCACAATCATAAGCATTTTGCGGCGTCACTTGAGAGTAAGTCTGTGTCCGAGGGATATAAACTGAAACACGCCAGAACTCACCTTCGGGCGTCTTATGATAGGTTTTACCGTCTTTAGTCTGTACAAAGTGCAGCACTTTCCTATCAATATCCTGCTCACCGGCAGCCTCTAACTTCTTCCGAATGTGCCGAGTCACCACCTCAATATTATGTTGTAGCAACTCAACATCCGTGAAAATATGATGGTTAATGCGCTGAAGCACATAGTCATGTGGCGCACCTTCGGGCATATTTACCTTGTAAGTATCGTTGATAAGTCCGTTTCCTAATGGCACAATCTCCACCGGATTACCTTCAATTTCAAAGTTAAAAAGAATCTGTTCTTGTTTTGTTTTGCCTTCTTTTTGCATAGTAATAGTGTTAAATTCAATATAGATTACAATGCAAAAGTAGTATATTCTTCTCACTTTATTCAACAAAACAGAAAGTTTTATCTTATATATGCTTTATTTAACACAAACGATTGGAATCATCATTAACCTCTGCTCATGTGACAATTCGCTATTCTTTTTCTTGCATATCTCGTTTTTTTTTCCGAATATTGCATTCGAAATATAGTTGATACTACCCTCTTTTTGACCAACACTAATATTGGCCTGACATGAAATCTGTAGAAAACTGCCTGATAAGATTCCTTTTCTCTCTTCTTTTGTTGATGCTTTCAACGACAGAAAGTCTATCACAAAACATCGCGTTTAACCATCTTACACCCGATGAAGGGCTTTCCCAGATCTCAGTAAATAGCCTATATGCCGACCAAGATGGAAACATTTGGATTGCAACTCGCGTGGGATTGAACTGCTATGACGGTAATAAGTTGCGCATATATGCCAATAAAAGGGGCAACAAAAACAGCCTTTTCTGCAACAATGTGAAACAAGTCACGGGCGATGGCAACCGCTTTCTCTATCTGCTTTGTGCTGAAGGAATTGCCCAACTTGATTTAACGACGTTAAGTTTCAAGACACTTCTCATCGACAATAACGTCGGAGCGCTATGCTATCACAAGCAGTTGTTCTTCAGTGATAGGCATAAAATCATGGTCTATCAACCTCATTCGCGACGCAACAAGCTTTATCTCACGTTGCCAACAAAGTCCCATGTGACGAGCATCAATATTGATTCGCGAGGCAGAATGTGGATAGGCACACGCGGAAATGGGGTATATTGTCTTGCATCGGGCAAGCTTTCTCACCCCATTCAGGTAGGAAACATCACGCAAATCTATGAAGATCACACGCAAACGCAATGGATAGGAAGTTGGAATAATGGGCTATGGACCATCAATCGGCAAGGGAAATGCACCAACATCACTAAGGGAAAGTTGCTCAATTCAAACTTTGTTCGCGCGTTTTGTGAGGATAATTCAGGCATGATGTGGATTGGAACATACCTCGGTTTGACCCGTTATAATCCACGAACAGGCCAAGCTTCTACGTTCATTGCAGACAATCGGGAAAACAGTTTGACCAATTCCAGCATCTGGAGCATCATCAAAGACAAGCAGGGAACACTCTGGTTGGGAACCTATTTTGGGGGTATCAATTACTTTAATCCTGAATATGAGATCTACACGCAATACAGATTGCACGACAAAGGCAGTCAAGGATTGAGCAGCCAGATAGTGGGTCGCATGACAGAAGACGACAAAGGGAACCTCTGGATATGTACAGAAGGCGGCGGACTAAACATCTATCATCCCCAAACTAAAGCCTTCTCACGTTATCCTTTGCCTGGAGTGGAACTCACACAAAACAACTTAAAGGCGATATTCTTTGACAAATCACGACGCACAATGTGGGTAGGCGCGCACTTAGGAGGCCTCGATCGCATCAGTCTTGCAGGCAAAACAAGTCGCACTTACAGGCACAATCCCGCCAATCCGAAGTCACTTCCTTCAGACATTGTTAGGGATATCAAGCCTTATGGGCGTCATTTGATTGTGGCAACTCAGGAAGGTGTCGCCATGATGGACCCCGAAACCGACACGTTTACGCCTCTACTTGCATCAGAAAAGCTACGCAATGTGCAAGGGCTTTGCATCGACAAACGCGGCCGTTTGTGGGTAGCCACAGAATCGCGTGGCGTTTATTGCTACCATTTTGCCACTAAAAGATTCCGCCATTTCCAACAAACGCAGGCAAAAGGCAGCCTTAGTTGTAACAACATCAACCACATTATGACGGATCGTCAAGGCCGTATCTGGCTGTCAACAGCCAATGATGGCATCGACCTTTATGACGAACAACACAACCAATTCATCAATTATGGACATCAAGAAGGGTTAATTGGCAACTGCGTTTATGCCACTGCACCCTCATCTTTGTCTGACAATGAGCTGCTACTCATCACAAATCAAGGCTTCTCGGTATTCAATCTGCGCCATAAATCGTTTAGAAACTACAACAAAGACAATGGCTTTCCCCTCGCAACAATCAACGAAAATGCACTTTATGTGACGCCATCGGGAACGGTATATCTTGGGGGTGTGCGCGGAATGGTATCCTTTAAAGAGCGCGATCTCCACAAAAAGACAAAGCCTTTTGCCCTCCGTTTCACCCGACTTTATATCAATGGACAAGAAGTTTTGCCTCAAGATGCAACGCATATCCTCGATAAAACATTGAACAATACCAAAGAGATTGAGCTCGATTATGACCACTCTGTCATCAGTATTGAATATGCGTCATCCAATCATATCCAAGCCAACACGCAGCCACTTGAATATCGTTTGACGGGCACTTCTAATCATTGGTTCCCCATTGGCAGGCGACAAAGAACGATAGACTTCTTTAATCTCCCCTCAGGACGATACACTTTAGAACTTCGCCCCATAGGAACAACAACACCTTCTGCCCGACTTCAAATCAGGATTCTCCCGCCATGGTATCGCTCTTTCTGGGCCATCATCGGCTATATCCTATTGACTGGGCTTATCATTATATGGCTGGTGCGGAGTTATCGCAAGCGAATCAAGTTGTCAGAATCGTTAAAATACGAACAACAACACGCAAAAGACATTGAAGAACGCAACCAATCAAAGCTTCGTTTCTTTACAAATGTCTCGCATGAGATAAGGACTCCCCTCACGGTTATCATGGGATTGTCGGAGGCTTTGCTACATTCTCAGCGATTTGCTGCCGATATTCACAACAAACTTCAAGGCATTTATCGTAACAGTCAGCAACTGCGCGACCTCATTTCTGAACTTCTTGACTTCAAGAAACAAGAGCATAAACAAGGCAAACTCTGTGTAGAAGAGACACAATGGTCGGCCTTTGTCAAAACCATTTGCAACCTGTTTAAGGAATATGCCAATGCAAAAGACATCTCACTCACCGTGAATGCCACTACCGACACTATGGTTTGGATAGACCAAAAGCAAATGAAGAAGGTGGTGAACAACTTGATTGCTAACGCCTTGAAATACACTCCACAAGGTGGAACGATTGTGGTTACAACCCAAACTACGGCTACCGAAGCCCTGCTTCAAGTTGCTGACTCGGGCAAAGGCATTGCTCCGGCCGACCTTGAACATGTGTTTGACTGCTTCTATCAGGTGAAAGAGTTTGAATCTTTGACTGAAATTGGCACGGGCATAGGCCTAAACCTGACGCAAACCATTGTGCAACAACATCACGGAACGATTCATGTGACGTCGGAAATCAACAAGGGAGCCACGTTCACTGTAGCCATACCATTGGGTAAAGACCATTTTAATGAGAGCGAAGTAAACACTACTCCCCAAGAGAAGGCTATCTCGTGTGCAAACAATATGCGTCAAATTACCGCACAATCTGCGTCAAATCACGAGGTAATTCCTATGACTTCACCCGATGAAATGCGTCAAACCGCAAACGCAACAATATTGATTGTTGAAGACAATGACGACATTCGGCAACTCTTAGTGACTGTGCTCAGCCCCTACTTCCACACAGTTACCGCTGTAGACGGCCGCGAAGGACTCGAAGTTACGCGTGATGTGATGCCCGATATCATTATCAGTGATGTGCTGATGCCTCATCTTTCAGGCTTAGAACTCTGTAAGATGATTAAGGAAGACCTATCGATTTGTCATATACCTGTGATTCTTTTGACGGCACAAACTGCCTTGACTCAAGAGCTTGAAGGACTGAAAATAGGAGCTGACGACTATATCACCAAACCATTTAATAACGAAGTTCTCGTGTCAAGATGCAACAACTTGATTAATTCCCGACGTCTACTTCAACACAAATTTGGTGAACATCCTCACACCGAAGCAAACATGTTGGCCTCTAATCCGCTTGACAAAGCAATGTTAGACAAGGCTATCGACATCATAGACAAACATTATATGAGCTCGGATTTCAGCGTAGAAGTGTTTGCAAGAGAAATGGGATTGTCGCGTACAAGCCTATTTACGAAGTGGAAAACACTTACAGGTCAGACGCCAAATGAATTCATTATGCAGATGCGTTTGCGTAAAGCTGCAAAGATGTTACGCGAGAATCCCCAACTAAGTATAGCCGAAATAAGCTATAAAAACGGCTTTTCCAGCCCGCGTTATTTCTGTAAATGTTTCAAAGACCGCTATCAACAACAACCTTCGGCCTATCGAAATACAAGCGAATAAGCGTTATTTTAAATCGGAAACCTCCATATTTCAGAGAGGAAAGAGCCTTTTATCGTGTCATAAAAGGCTTCTTCATCTCTTCCATTGTCGGTGCAATATGCTCGAAAAAGCGGCGATAACCCGCACAAAGATAATTCAAACCAGGATTCCCATAGCGGTCTTTGAGGAAACGATTCTTAGGACATTCGCCATGACAAGCAAAGGCCCAACGACACTCTTTGCACTGACGTGGAAGACGATTATACTTGAGTTGGCTGAAATGTCGTTGCTTTTCACCATACAACATCTCTAATAACGTGTGCTGATAGATATTGCCTAACTTGTATTGGGGAAAGACAAAGTGGTCACACGAGTATACATCTCCATTGTATTCCATAACACCTGCGTGGCCACATTCCTTTGAAAAGATACATGTTCCGGGCATAACACCAACCCAATTTGCCAGCATACTGTCGAAGATTTGAACGAAAACTTTACCTATATCAGCCTTTTTCCACTCGTCAAAGATGCCACAAAGGAAGCTACCCCATTGCTCGGGAGTGACCGAAGTGTCAGAAACCATCTCACCGGCAGCCTCACCCAAGGCCGCAAGATGGCGTCCGTCGTCGTGTGGCATGATGCGTTCCACGATGGGAGCAAACTGAATAAACTGGCAGTTTATACGTTTAAAGAAGTCGTAAAATGCCTTTGGATGGTCGGCATTATAGCGGTTGACAACGGCCATTGCATTCCATTCCACGCCGTATTTTTGTAGTAATCGTATGCCATTCATCACCTTTTCAAACGATGGTTCGCCACGATTGTCACGACGATATCGGTCATGAAACTCAGCAGGTCCATCGATAGAGATGCCTACAAGCCAATTGTTTGCCTTGAGAAAACGGCACCATTCATCGGTCAACAAGGTGCCATTGGTTTGCAAAGCATTATCAATTCGGCGACCACGAGCATATTTTTGTTGCAAGGCTACAGCCTTTTGATAGAACGAAAGCGGTCGAAGTGTCGGCTCACCACCATGCCAAGTGAAGAGCACTTCATTCATTGTTTGCGCTTCAATGTATTCTTTGATGAAGCGTTCCAATAGTTCATCCGTCATGATTCGATGCGATTGCTGCTTATAAAGATTTGACTTTTCAAGATAATAGCAGTAATCACATGCCAAGTTACAAGCCGCTCCAACGGGTTTTAACATTACATATAGCGGACGAGCAAAAGGAGATATAGTGGCCATAGATTTCAATTTAAATGCTGAAAGATATTTTCCGAGGGTGCAATGATACTAAAAAAATGCGTTATATGCAAACATTTCACCCCTTCATCCGCCTTTATTTAACCTCATCTGGCCATGGACATGGCTCACCAGTAGCCTTTACTGATGGCCTCTGTGCATTCACTTTACGAAGATACCGCCCAAGCTTTGACGATAGTTTCCGCACTATCGATGGATACTTTTCAGCCAAATCATGGGCTTCTCCAATATCATTTGGGATATCATAAAGCTCTTTTTTATGCGTCTTATAGTTATAAATGAGCTTCCAAGAGCCCTCTCGTGCGGCGCAGTTCAGACTGATTCCTGGGCCTGTATTGCCCCAAACATTAGGATAATTCCACACTAACAGTCGGCCACGTGATGGGTCTCCACTCCCTTTCAACAATGGAACAAAGCTCTTACCATCAACCTTTTGCGGCACCTTATAATGCTTAACACCGGCTAATTCGAGTAGCGTTGGGAAGTAATCTTCTATCATAACATATTGTGAACACACGCTCTTTGGCTTCACAACTCCAGGCCATCGCACAATCATTGGCTCGCGAATACCTCCTTCATACATAGAACCTTTGCCCGACTTTAATGGATAATTCTGCGTAAAAAGCGGCTCATCACGCCACTGTTTCCCTGTTGCATAGCCTCCATTATCACTCATAAAGATGACTATAGTGCGTCGAGTTTCATCGTTGTTATCTAACCAATCGAGGATATCTCCAAGGCTTTTATCCATCCCTTCCACAAGAGAAGCATAGGCCGCTTCCTTCTCACTAAGTCCCTTTTTGAGGTATTTCGCATAATAACGAGGGTCTCTATCTACGGGAATATGCACCGCATAATGAGACATATAGAGGTAGAATGGCTGATGATATTGCTTGGCTTGATCTAATGATTTGAGTGCTTCGCGCGTCAAAGCTTCCGTGAGAAACACGCCCGAATGCCAGTAATTATCCAGTCCCGGAATAGCCATTCGGTGACGCTTTCCATTGTTTTCCGCATTCCCATAGCATCGTTCACTAAGGTAAGTAGCAGGTCCTCCTATCGCACTTCCCGCGATATTGACCTCAAATCCCCAATGCGTGGGGTTCTCGCCAGGCGTATTTCGTGCGCCCCAATGAGCCTTTCCGCAGTGTATAGTGTGGTAACCGGCAGCCTGAAGCAGGTTGACAAACGACGTAGCGCGATACGTATTGCGCTCTCCTTCCACTCTACTGATACCGTTATAGTTCCAATCTGGCAAGGTCAAAAGACTGTCTTTGAGATCTGTTGACACGTTCTTTTCCAACGTCCAATTAGTCACTTTATGGCGCGCTGCATTACTACCCGTCATCAAACTACAGCGACTTGGCGAGCTAATTGGACATGCATAGGCCTGACGAAACAACATACCTTGCGATGCAAGTCGCTCCATATTAGGGGTCTCATATCGGTCATTATACATGGTGCGTTGCGTCCAAAAGGGAAGCGAAGTGTCTTGCCAGCCCATGTCATCTACCATAAAAAGGATGATGTTTGGACGTTCCGAAGCATCGTCTTTCGCCATTACCGATGAGCCAAAGGCAAAGAAAACGCCAGACAAAGCAACGGAATAGCGGCAGAGATTTGTAGAAGATGAGGTTTTCATTTGAAAGAGTATAGGATTTAAAGTCTGTTGATTTTGATTTTCTGTTTTATCGTTTTGTCTTATGACTCCACAAAGATAACACAAAAAAGCAAGGTAACCAACAAGTAATATACTTTTGAACGATTTTGTAATCAAAATGAACGGATTTAACAAATGACACATTTTTAAATATAATCTCAGGCAGTTCACACGATGAAATGACGCAAATCGTTGTGTAAAATGCCTCAAATCGTTCCACAATATTTATCCTTTTTATATAAGGAGCAAATCACATGATAACCTACTTCACAAAAAGTCGTTGAATGAAGTCATTCGGAGGAAACTGCAATAAAAAATGAATCATGGCATGAGAAAACGGGACAAAACTATTCTTTCTGTACGGAATTGAACTTTTTTTGAACTATTTTACCATGATATTCATTGTAAAACCAATATATTTGCGACTGAAAACCGGTGATAATCTATCAGATTTCCTTGACTAATCAACCTAACAATTATATACTTTATGAGAATTAAAAGCAGCAAAGTAGCTTGGAAAAAAGCCCTATTCTGTACGTCGCTTGCCCTGACTTCAATGTCAGTTCACGCGCACGATGGTAGGGTTTGGGCCGCTGATAAGAGTGGAATGCCGTCGTCAGTAGCACAAGATCAGGTGACTATCACAGGTAGTGTGTCTGACAACATGGGGCCGATGATTGGCGTAACTGTGTTGGAAAAGGGAACAACCAATGGCTGTGTGACCGACCTTAACGGCCAATTTGTACTAAAAGTGAAGTCGGCTGATGCCACACTTATTGTGTCGAACATCGGTTATACGACACAAGAGGTGAAACTACGAGGCAGGAAATCGGTAACGATTACATTGGCAGAAGACAACAAACTGCTTAATGAGGTCGTCGTAGTAGGCTATGGTACCCAGAAGAAAGTAAACATGACAGGCGCAGTTTCGTCTATAAACGTGTCGAAACTTGCCGAGAGTCGTCCTCTAACCAATGTCTCTCAAGCACTTGCGGGCTTAGCCGCCGGCGTCTCAGTAACCTCTAATCACAACCGACCGGGAGACGATAATGCTTCTATTTTGGTGCGAGGTCAGGGCACATTAAACTCATCTGCGCCCCTGATTATTATCGATGGATCGGAAGCTGGCATTAATACGGTGAACCCACAAGACATAGAATCTATCTCAATTCTAAAGGATGCAGCCTCTGCTGCCATATACGGCTCACGGGCAGCTAATGGAGTTGTGCTCATCACTACTAAGACAGGAGCGAGTGGAAAGATTAAAGTGGACTACAATGGTTATGTTTCTTTCGAGTCGATTCGCAAGACAATGACTCCTGTTTCCAATTATGCTGACTACATGGAGCTAATTAACGAGGGCTACACGAATAGCGGAAAGAAACCTTTGTACAGTCAAAAGATGATTGATGCCTGGCGTAATGACGCTGGAAAAGACCCTCTAAAATATCCTAATACCGACTGGATTGACGAGACTTTCAAATGCTCAGCCTCAACAAATCATGTCATTTCGGTTTCTGGAGGCTCTGACAAGATACGCTTCTATGGCTCATTTGGCTTCATGAACAATCCTGGTGTGATGTATAATTCAGGCTTTACGAAGTATAATGGCCGCCTGAATCTTGACGCCGACGTAGCCAAATGGTTGAACATCGGCATTCAAGTGAGCGGGTATGTATCAGATATGCAGCCGGGATATCATGAGATTTCAAACGTCTTTACCTATACTTCTGCAACGACACCAGGCATGGTTTTCCGTGCACCCGATGGCAGATTTGGCGCTATGAACAATGATGAAGACGCGGCACAAAGTGCAAACAACAACCCATTGATACGCGCATTTAAATGGGATGGCACTGATCGCAAGAACAATTTCCACCCTCGTTTCCTTGCAACGATTAAGCCTTTGAAAGGACTTTCGCTTGCTTTGAGCTATTCGTATGAATTGGTTGACGAAGACATCATGCGTAAACCCGTGTTGTTAGAAGGCTGGAACTTCCTGACCGATCAAGTCACTTATACCACCAAAACCAAGTTTAACATCACCAATGAAGATAACAAAATAGAACGTTATTTCAATGATGCTGTGTTGAGATTTCACCATAAGTTTTTCAAGAACAGCCTCACTTTAGACTATATGCTCGGTGCAAGTCAGGAACTATATCGGGCAAAGAATCTTCATGTTACAAAGCAAGACATGATTGATTTGGGCATGAGTGTGCTTGATGGTGCCACAGGTCAGGCCAGTGCTAATGGCGGAATATCAGAATGGGCCATGCGTTCTGTCTTCAGTCGACTAAACCTTAACTGGCAAGATCGTTATCTGTTAGAGTTCAATCTCAGGGCCGATGGGTCGTCACGCTTCTTGAAAAACAAGCGATGGGGATACTTTCCATCACTCTCTGCGGCTTGGCGCATGGACCAAGAGAAGTTTATGGAGGGTGCGTTTAATGGCAAGTTGAGCAATCTTAAGCTTCGCGTTTCCTATGGTTCTCTTGGAAACAATAACGTGGGTAACTATGCTTCACAGTCACTTTACACGAGTGACAAGGGTGCATTAAACTATGTTTTAGGCAACACTATGGTAACAGGTATGGCGCAAATAGCCTTGGCCAACAGTCTACTTACATGGGAAAGCACTAAGGTATTTGACGTTGGTTTGGACTTCGGATGGTTCAATAATCGTCTTACTGGAACTTTAGATTATTTCAATAAACGTACAACTGACATCCTCATTGACTTGCCGGCACCAGCTGTTCACGGTACAACAAGCTTACCAAAGGTAAATAGTGCCACTGTGACAAACCATGGATTGGAGTTCACTTTGGGTTGGCAAGACCAGGTGAATGGCTTTAGCTATGGTGCAACGGCAAACTTTACATATATCAAAAACAAAGTAAACAAGTTCAAAGGAACCGATAAAGGTGGCATGGCTATTAGCGGAGCGAACCTCATTTGGGAAGGACATAGCATCAATTCTCAATATCTTTTGCGCGTTGACCGCTTGCTTCAAACAGATGAAGACATGCAACGCGTTCAACAAATCATTGATAATGCCCCCACAGGTGCAGACGGAAATAAACTTAATCCGTTTGCCGCCTTCGGCACACCAAAGAAGGGTGACCTGCTCTATAAAGACATAAATAACGACGGAATCATTGACAACAACGACAAAGAGATTGTTAGTGATGGTCCAAATCCTAAGTTTATGATGGGCGTAAACCTTAATATGGCGTGGAAAGGCTTTGACTTCTCGGCGCTGATTCAAGGCGCTTTCGGAGCTAAAGTCTATTGGCAGCACGCGGCATATAATACTCCTACCGTGAGATTTGGATATCAAATAAACAAAGAAGTCGCTGATGGCAGATGGGTAGAAGGCCGTACTGACGCCACCTATCCACGTCTTGTAGACTATCAGGACGAGCAAAACACGAAGTTAAGTGACTTTTATTTAGAGAACAAAAGCTTCTTAAAGATTCGCAATGTGCAATTAGGTTACACGCTTCCTAAGGCATTAACGATGAAACTTAACATTGAAAGAGTACGCATTTACGGCAGTTTGGAGAACTTCTTCACCTTTACTAAGTACAAAGGATTTGACCCAGAAGTTAGTGGAATGGCTTATCCCTCAATGAAACAAGCTGTAATTGGTCTGAATGTATCATTCTAAATATAAGCAAACATGAAACTAAAATATATATCATTCGTTGCATTTGCAATGACATTATCATTGTCAAGCTGTTATGATTTGAATCGTTTCCCAGGCGATCAGCTTAGTAATGAGAAGTTCTATCGTAATGAAGAACATGCTAAAGAGGCTATGATGGCCGTCTACAATCAAATGCAAAAGGAAGACGTTTTCGGTCTACAGTTCGCCATGGATGGCTTAGGTGGCATCGCAATGGGATATGATCCGCAGTCTTATCAGACTATACAGAGAGGCACTTATGACGTAAAGAATGGTCGCGTGTTAGGGAAATGGCAAAACCTTTACGAAGGAATTGCACGCGCAAATGGTGTACTTCAAAATGTAGATCGCTGCCAAATGAGCGATGAATTGAAAGTACAATATAAGGCAGAAGCTAAGTTTATGCGTGCCTTATACTACTTTACACTGATGGATTTCTTTGGAGGTGTGCCCATATATGACGAGAGTGTCATCGTAAGTGAAAGCTATAGTGAGATGAAAAACAAGCGAGAGAGCATTGAAAATGTGCGTGCTTTCATCCTCAAAGACCTCAAAGAAGCCGCTGATAAGCTTCCCGAAGCATGGGATAAAGCTAATTATGGGCGTGCAACGAAATACGCAGCATTGGCTCAGATGGGTAAAGTTTACCTCTATGCAAAGGACTATCAGCATGCAAAAGACTGCTTCCAACAAGTTATTTCGTCTGGAAAGTATGCGTTATATGACAATTATGCCGACCTGTTTAAGCCCGGAGGAGACGAAAGTTCGGAGATGATCTTCGCCATACAAAACATGGGTGGCGTTGGAACGGACCATGGAATGCCGATGTGTTTCTATATGGGTACGAGAGAATCTTTTGGGAGTTGTTGGAACAATGTAATGGTTTCACCTCATTTTGTGGATACTTACGAGTACAAAGATGGGCGTCCTTTCGACTGGGATGATTGGTTTCCAGGCATTAAAACGAATAACAACATTAAGATAAAGACCTTCCGTTCTACCCTCGAAAAAGGCAAAGTGAAAGCTTATCCAGAAGCAAAGGCAAAGCTCTTACAAATGTATCAGGAGCGAGATCCACGCATGAATATGACTGTTATCTTGCCTTACACACGCTATACTGGCTGGTATGCCAACGCAATTGAAGACTGTGAATTCGTTATTGCGCCTTCAATCATGAGCGGAAAAGGCTATATTCGTGTCAATCAGAACTACGAAACATACCTCTGGCGCAAGTTCGTTCCCGAAGGAAATATGGGAGGTGGCATCAACAATAGAGCGGATACACCTATCAACTTCCCTCTAATCCGCTACGCAGATGTACTATTAATGATGGCGGAATGCCAAAATGAATTGGGCAATCAGACTGAAGCTGTGGCACTAATCAACCAAGTTCGTGCGCGAAAAGGGGTTGAAATGCCAGCCATCAACAGTGGCCCCACCTATTTAAATGCTACAACTAAGGATGAAGTTTTCAGCAGAATACGTCATGAAAGAACTGTAGAATTAGCGGGAGAAGGCTGGAGTTTCAGTGACTTAAAACGTTGGAACATGTTGGAAACTCTTAATAAACGTGAGGAAAAAGATATCACAGGAAAGCCTCGTTACACACGTTCTGTGACAAAACGAGACTATCTTTGGCCGATACCTGCCGACGAAATAGAAAAGAACGGCAACCTTACGCAGAACCAAGATTGGTAGTTTTAGGTTATATATGTACATGAATGACGATTCCCGAGAGATGTGAATCTGAGCGGGAATCTTTTGAATTAAAGGATGATATGATTAAAAAAACGATATTCATTGCTTGGATATGTCTCATGGTTTTCTGCACTTCGCAAGCCTATGAGCAACGAAACCTATTGCAAAACCATGCTACTGAGGCACTCATTCGACGTTCACTTGTGATGCAACAACAATGGGTTCCTTTCCCAAAATATGCTGATCGAGCTGGTTGGGACACGCTGTTTGGGGGAGAGAAACAAGCCATTATAGAGGCTGCAGAGCCTTTACTTGACTACCAATGGCAAGTCGTTCGGGCTACTGATTACTTAGACTATGAACGATCAGGTAACCGAAACACCATGCAGAAACCATACAATCGGAATATCAATGTCATGTGTAATCTGCTCGTCGCGGAACTCGCAGAAGGACGCGGACGCTTTGTAAACGACTTGATAAATGGTGCAATGTACTTCTGTGAAATGACGTCATGGGCGGAATCAGCTCACCTCTCTGCCTATCAGAAAAGCAAGAGAGCACTCCCCGACTACCGTGAAAGCATCTTGGAATTACGCCAAGGTGACGTCGCGCAATTACTCTCTTGGACGTATTATTTCATGAGAGATCAGTTTGACAAAGTAGACCCAATAATTGCCAATCGCTTACGTTTTGAATTGCAACGACGCGAACTTGACCCCTTCATTCAACGCAATGACTTTTGGTGGATGGCTCGAAACTATAAGCAAGATCGCCTACTTAACAACTGGACTCCATGGTGTAATGCCAATGCCTTGTTATGTTTCATGCTGTTAGAAGATAATCCCGAGGTGCTCACTAAGGCCATTTGGCTTTCCATGCAGTCTGTAGATGAATACTTAAACTACATGAAAAGCGACGGCGCTTGTGAGGAAGGACCTTCTTATTGGGGCCATGCGGCAGGCAAACTCTTTGAATATCTCTCCGCACTTTCACTCATTACAGGAAATAAAGTCAATCTCTTCGACGCACCATTAGTTAAGAAAATGGGCGAATATATCGCTGCTTCGACCATTGGAAACGAATGGGTTGTCAACTTCGCTGATGCCTCTGCACGGGCCAACGACCTCAATACGATGCTCATTTATCGCTATGGTTTGGCTGTCAACAGCCCCGAAATGAGAGGTATGGCGGCTCAACGTGCGAAGGCTTTTCCACCAAAACTGCCTGCAAGTTGGCTCGATCTGTTCCAAGAACTCCAAAACATTCGTTACCAATCTCAATTGAAACAAGAGAAGATTAGCTATCGTCCACCCCACTTTTCATGGTTCCCTCAGACGGAGTTTTGTTACATCCGACGCGGTAATCTGTTTCTCGCGGCAAAGGGAGGGCACAACAATGAAAGCCACAATCACAATGACATTGGCTCATGTATTCTGGCTATTGACAACCTACCTATACTCATAGATGTCGGCGTTGGCACTTATACTAAGAAAACATTCAGCAGCGAACGCTACACGATTTGGACGATGCAAAGTGATTATCACAATCTACCTATCATCAATGGGCAGTCAGAACACAATGGTATTCAATATCATTCCATGAACCCATCTGTCGATAAAAAGCGATTCAGTTTCAGTGTTGACATCGCTCAGGCCTATCCAAAAGAGGCTGCCGTTGAACGCTGGACACGGGCTTATGCGCTGCAAAACAAACAATTGGTGATTACCGACGACTTCCAACTTAGTGCGAAAAAGGCTCCCAACCAGTTGAACTTCATGACCTGGGGCGACGTGAAAGTTCGCGAAAAGGGATGTATTCAACTGCACATCAAGCAGGTAAAAGCAACATTAAACTATGATGCTCGTATCTTCACGCCTACGATAACACCTATCGAACTCACCGACCCAAGGCTTTCGAAGGTATGGGGTGAGCGTGTCTATCGCATCACACTAACTGCCAACGACCAAGCATTGCGTGGCCAATACCGCTGCACACTGACCCAAGAATAACTTAAAACACAATGTATATGTACAGTCCTAATACTCCAAACCACAACAAAATCAGTCTCAATCGAAGGCTGATTTTGCTGTTATCCCTTATATGTGTCGCTACGTTCTCTATGGCTCAACGTTCCATTTTGCCGCTCAATGACAACTGGTTATTCAGGTTTTCTCACGAAGTTCAAAAGGAAAGTGGACGCAAAGTGATGCTCCCTCACACATGGAATGCCGTTGATGCACTCAGTGGAAAGCCTGATTATAAACGCGGAATCGGCAATTATAGTCGCACACTTAACGTGCCTTTATCATGGAAAGGCAAACGCATCTTCATACGCTTTGAAGGGGCCAATAGCGTGACTAACCTCTTTTTAAATGGTAAACACATAGGAGAACATCGCGGAGGTTATGGCGCTTTCATCTTCGAACTGACGGATAAGTTAACCTATGGTGGCCAAAACCAACTACTCGTTCGCGTCAATAATGCCGAACAATTGGACGTAATGCCGCTCGTAGGTGACTTTAATTTCTATGGCGGAATATACAGAGAAGTTGCTCTTTTGCTTACAGACAGCATCTGCATCTCACCACTTGACTATGCCTCGCCAGGTATTTATCTGCGCCAAACGAAGGTAAATGCACAACAAGCTGATGTGCAAACCGATGTGATTATAGACAATCCAACTCATAACAAACAAGCTGTCGATGTGTCGATAGAGGTGTTTGCCGGTACAAAGTCGGTCCTAAAACAACAAAAAACATTGGCACTTGATGCGCAATCTATGCTACAACGCCACACCATTCCTTTCACCTTGCATCGCCCACACCTATGGAATGCCACCGAAGACCCATTTATGTATAAGGTGAAAGTGAGCCTACGACAAGGCAATCGACTACTCGATGAGGTGGAACAGCCTTTGGGTTTACGCAGTTTCCAAGTCAACCCATCACGCGGTTTCTTTCTCAATGGTCGACATCTTCCCCTACATGGTGTTTGCAAACATCAGGATAGAGCCGTTGTTGGCAATGCCATCACACGCGAAAACACTACAGAAGACGTTAAAATCATGCGCGAAATGGGCGTCAATGCCGTTCGCCTGGCCCACTATCCTCACGCGGCTTACACCTATGAACAAATGGATCGAGCCGGCATTGTGACGTGGGCTGAGATTCCATTCGTAGGCCCTGGCGGTTACGCCGATAAGGGATTTGTAGACAGTAAGGCTTTCCGCGATAATGGAAAACAGCAACTTATTGAGCTCATTCGCCAGCAATTCAATCATCCAAGCATTTGTTTCTGGGGCTTATTCAATGAACTTAAGTACGAAGGTGATAACCCGTTAGACTATATTCAAGAACTAAACAGACTGGCACATGCCGAAGATAGCACGCGACTTACTACCTGTGCAAGCAACCAAATGGGGCAAATGAACTTCATTACTGACGTGATGGCATGGAACCGTTACGATGGATGGTATGGCTCAACGCCCTCTACTTTGGCCACCTTCCTTGACGAAATGCACGCCAAACACCCTCAACTCTGCATCGGAATCAGTGAGTATGGTGCCGGCGCTTCAGTCATTCATCAACAAGATTCGTTGCAACAACCAAAGCCAAATAGCTGGTGGCATCCCGAGAACTGGCAGACTTTCTATCACATTCGCAATTGGGATATCCTCTCACATCGGCCTTATCTGTGGGGTTCTTTCGTATGGAACATGTTCGACTTCGGTGCTGCTCATCGCACGGAAGGTGACCATCCAGGCATCAACGACAAAGGACTTGTGACGTATGATCGCCGTATCAAGAAGGACGCCTATTACTTTTATAAGGCTAATTGGAATCCCGAAGCAATGGTATATATTGCTGGCAAGCGCATAACAAAACGCGAAAAGGCCAACAACGAGCTATGGGTGTTCTCCAATTGTAAATCGGTTGTGCTCTCGGTTAATGGCAAACAACAGGCTTCACTCACGCCCAACGACAACTCACTCTGCACCTTCCATGTCACACTTCAGCCTGGATTAAACCGCATTGTGGCTAAAGGGACGAAAGACGGCAAGCAGGTGAGCGACGAATATGAGGTCATGTGTGAGCCAAAATTATAAAAACCATAGTGTAGAATGTAGGTTTCAACGCCGTAGGTGTTGAGGTTTTTCGGCGTAATCCAACATAAATTTAGGTATGTATTGCCGTTAATCACACCATGATATGAATATTCCAACGCCGTAGGTGTTGCGCTTTTGATAGCCCAGGGTTGCCAAACGATAGTGCAGGCTACCCTGGGTTCATGTATGTTGTATGGGGTACAACGCCATAGGTGTTGCGCTTTTTTGGATTAATCCATCATAAAAGGGTTCATTGTAAGCGTGACTTCATAGAAAAAGCTCAACACCTACGGCGTTGAATCCCCTTGCAAACGTTGACCCGGGGTAGGCTCGTTCCTCGCCAACCCCGGGCTATCAAAAGAACAACTCGTACCGAGTTGCGTGGTGAGAGTATTCATAGTGGCAGATACATTCATTGAAATATTGGTATAACATCTACGGCGTTACACAATTACAACATTCATAATAACAAAAACATTCATTGGAACATTAATATAACACCGATGGTGTTGCATCGCTATAACATTCGCCATGGGCGATGTGTTCATTGGAATAATGGCATAACACCCACATTCTTATGTCATTACAACATTCAAAATAGCAGATACATTCATTGGAACATTAATATAACACCGACGACGTTGCATCGTTGTAACATTCAAAATGGCGGATACATCCATTGGAATGCTGATATAACACCTATGGTGATTCATGATGATAACATTATGGTATTGATGTTATTGATAATCAATGATAAAATGATTTGGTGCAAATGAGTGCGTAATTAGCCTTATTTTACACGATAAAATGACGCAAAACATTGCGTGATTTGTGGCATTTTACAATGCTGGGGATAAAGGAACATAAAACAAAGGGAAATGGAGTTATGATGCTTCTGTGGCAAAGCGGTTTGTATTGGCCATGAAACACCTGACTGATTTGAAAATCATGACCCTGCAACCCCATTTATGTTACAGGCTATATCCCATTTCTTTCCCTACTAACGCTATTCCACTCATCAAACTTTATGACTTGTAGAATATGCCCATTTTTCGCCTTTTTCCCCTTAATTTCTTTCTTTTTATCCAAAAATATACGTACTTTTGCGAGCGTATGTACTACAAGTTTTACTTGATTATGTTGCTTTTTTGCCTGTCGTTACCATTGAGTGCGCAGACAAAAACTGACGGGAAGCGCCCTGAAAGCGTTGCTCCTGAGGACCGAACTGTCGATATGGATGACCCTACTTTCGTGCCAATGGTGCGCGTAGGAAAGGTACTTCAGGGGCGAGATTCAATCCAATATGTAGAACTTAACAATGTATATGTCTACCCACAACCCGTATTTGAGAACGCACAACAACGCATGGCATACAACCGTTTGGTTTATAATGTCAAGAAAGTGCTGCCGATAGCTAAGGAGGTTAACCGCATAATTATCGAAACTTACGATTATATTCAGACGTTACCCAACAAGAAAGCCAAGGACGCTCACCTCAAATATGTGGAACAAAGCATTAAAGAAGAGTACACACCACGCATGAAGAAGCTCACGTATCAACAGGGAAAACTGCTCATTAAGTTAGTATATCGCGAGTGTGGAAGCTCTGCTTATGGTGCACTTCAAGCCGTGTTAGGCCCTGTTCGTGCGGGATTTTGGCAAGCGTTTGCATGGACTTTTGGCGCCTCTTTGACGAAGAAATATGACCCGAATGGCGTAGATCGCCTCACCGAACGTGTGGTGTTGATGGTTGAAGCCGGCCAATTATAACCGAGAAAATGAAGAAATCAATGAAGATAATGCTTGGAGCTGTCGTAGCTGCAGTGGCTATCGGTGGACTCCACTATTACAAACAAGGAAGTAAGAGTGTTGAAAACACGGAGGAAGTAGAGGAGATTGAGAAAGTCACTCCCGTCGGTCCATCGTTTAATGCCGATAGCGCTTACAGCTTTGTAAAGGCACAATGCGACTTCGGTCCACGCGATATGAACAGCCGTGGGCATGAACGTTGCGCGCAATGGATAGTGAAGAAGTTCAAAGAATATGGCTGTAAGGTGACCACCCAGAATGCAACACTCACCGGATATAACGGCACTAAGCTCAAGAGTAGCAACATTATAGCCAGTATAAACCCTGAAGCCACAACCCGAATACTGCTTTGTGCGCATTGGGATAGCCGTCCTTGGGCCGACAACGACCCTGATAGTACGAACTGGCACAAGCCAATTCTTGCCGCGAATGATGCCGCAAGTGGCGTTGCAGTGATGCTCGAGTTGGCGCGAATCATCCATAACAGTAAAGGCGATAAAGCCTTAAATGCCCAGCTTGGCATTGACTTTGTGTGCTTTGATGCCGAAGATTGGGGGACACCTCAATGGGCAAATACCCCCGATAATGCCGATAGTTGGGCACTCGGAGCACAGTATTGGAGTAAGAATTTGCCACGAGGTTACGAGGCACGTTATGGCATTTTACTCGATATGGTGGGTGGAGTTGGCGCGCGATTCTATAGAGAAGGCATGTCAATGCAATATGCTTCGGCGATAGTAAACAAGGTTTGGCGCGCTGCAAAAGCAGTTGGTTTTGGAAGTTATTTCCCTCAACAAGATGGAGGAATGATTACAGATGACCATATGCCTATTAACCAATTTGCCAAGATTCCGACTATAGACATTATCCCATATTACCCAGATTGTCAGCAAAGTAGCTTTGGACCAACGTGGCATACGCTTGCCGATAATATGGAAAACATTGATAAGAACACGCTGAAAGCCGTGGGTCAGACAATGGTTCAAGTGATATATTCAGAGAAATAGTTGCACATGACAACATGAAATACGTCAACAGGGATGCACAAAGCGTGCATCCCTGTTTGTCTTTTCTATGGATTTCAATGCTACTATCCTATTATGTATATAATGATTGTATAGCGTTGATAACGCCAATCCACACATTTGAGGTTAGTTTTGCATTGATTTGAGCTCCTTAAAACGTTACTTCGGCCTGGTCTTTTACGGCTTGCATTACCCTAAGCCAATTGCCTCCCCAAATCTTTTCGATATCTTCTTCGCTGAATTTACGGCGTAACAATTGGATGGTAAAGTTGATCATTTCGGATGCATCGGCCATACCTACGATACCACCATCACCATCAAAGTCGGTGCCTACACCCACATGGTCTATTCCCATGACGTCGATTGCATGCTCAAGATGGGCCACTGCATCGAGTATAGTGGCTTCAGTTTCTTTCCGAAGGAAGCCATGATACATCGTGGTTTGAGCCACACCGCCTCTTGCAGCGAGTGCTCTCAGCTGGTCATCGGTTAGATTTCGTGGCACATCGCAAAGCGCTTTACAGTTGCTATGACTACAAACGATAGGCGTTTTACTTATCTCTAATGCATCATAAAAACTCTTTTCTGCCCCATGACTAAGGTCAACCATAACCCCAAGTCTATTCATCTCGTGAATAACCTGCTCGCCAAAAGCACTTACTCCGTTATGCGTTCCCGTGCCACGAGCACTATCACAGATGTCGTTATCGCCGTTATGGCAAAGCGTGATGTAAGTAATTCCACGACGAGCAAAGTGCTCTACGTTCGCAATATCAGTCTCAATAGCCAGTCCATTCTCTATACCGAGCATGATACTCTTGCGACCTTGCGCCTTGTTTAGATAGAGATCGTGAGGTGTTTTCGCGATAGAAACATACGCGTTTTCACGCTTAACAATGGCCGATATCTGGTCAAATATGCTGTCAGCATATTGCTTCGGCGTCATGTTTTCAGGGATTTCACCCGGCTTTGGGTGCTGAGGAATGTAGGCAACCATCGTCACTGCATCTTGTCTTCCGTCTGACATCTTGTGGAGATCATATAGGATTCGTGGATCCCTTTGTTCGAAATGAATGCCTTGAGAGAAGAACATTGGCGTGTCACAATGGCTATCAAACGTGAGGATTCGACGGTGAATGTCTTTTGCTTTGCTGAATTCTGCACTACGATGGATGAGCCATTGGAAGAGTTTTAGTCCCTCTTCTTCAAGCCATTCAGGATGCCATTGCACCCCAATGATAGCCTTTTGCTCACTACTTTCAATCGCTTCGACGATTCCATCGGGTGCGGTTGCCGTGACACGGAACTTATCTCCACATTCAGCTACAGCCTGATGATGGAATGAGTTGACATAAGTCTTCTCGCCATAAAGGTCAAACAACACACTGTTCTCACGTATGTTTATGCTGTGAGTAGGCTCTTCTCGCACTGCATCTTGAACGTGTTTGAGTGGTGTTTTGATATCTTGTGTCAGCCGACCTCCTAAAGCTAAGGCGATGGTTTGCATGCCACGACATGTTCCAAGAATAGGAATCTGTCGGTTATATGCTAATCTTGTGAGCAACAATTCAGGCAAATCACGCTCTGGATTAACGTGACCTAACTCTTTAAGAGGCTCCTCATTACTCCATAATGGGCTATAGTCTGCACCACCAGTAAACACAAGTCCGTCGATGCGATCAAGCATATTGATGATTACTTGATGGTCGGCCACTGGCGGAATGATAACAGGTGTGCCACCCGCTTTAACGATTTGACGATAGTAAACGCTTCGTATCATGGCATCACCATCAGCATAATTGGCTGTGATTCCAATCATTGGGCGCTGTTGAGCCTCGGGAAATGAGGAATAAATCTCGTCAAGATATGTTCCAAGTTGATATTTCTTTATCATTTTTTCAGTTCAAAAATTGAGTTCAAAACATTTATATTCTTTCCTATTTTCAGGGTGTTTACGTTATCATAGAATACACATCCGTGCTTCAACACGTTGAAAACATCCCTCAAAATCATTTGAAAACAAAAATAATTAATATTATTTGAATCGACAAAAAAAGCGCGGAAATCTTTCAATCTCCGCGCTTTCAGTATGAGGAATAAATGATTTTACTTTTCTATACCTACCAATTCAACGGTGAAAATGAGTGTAGAGTAAGGCTTTATCTGGCCTGCTTGTCTTCCGCCATAAGCCAAATTCTCTGGTATACAGACTTCCCATTTGCTGCCAACTGGCATCATTGTGAGCGCTTCTGTCCATCCTTTGATGACTTCATTGCATCGGAACGTGTTGGTTTGAGGGTCGCGTTTGTAGCTACTATCAAAGACAGTACCATCTATTAAGCGTCCTTCGTACTTCACTTTTACCTTATCTGACTCCTTAGGCATAGGGCCTTTACCTTCTACAAGCACTTTATACTGCAGCCCAGAAGGCGTAGTATGCATGCCCTCTTTCTTGGCATTAGCCTTCAACCAGTCTTCATTTTCCTGTTTGTATGCAGCATTTCGTGTCTCAACAACATCCTCCATACGCTGACGATAGCGCTTAGTTGCCTCGTTTTGCGTAAAGAAAGTCGTGTCGTTTTGCAGTGCAGCAGTGAATCCATTAATAAACATTGCGTGCTCAATAGAATCTTTTGATCCAGCGAAAGCCTGCTTCATATTCGGCAAAATACGGCTGTTGACCATCTCAGCAATCTGCATTCCCGCAGCATAAGCCTTGAAAGCAGGGTCTGAAACGCGTGTCTGTGCTTCACGAAATCCTTTCAGGAAGTCAGCCATATTCGTTGTATCAACCTGGAAACTCTGTTGAAGATAAGCCACAAGTCCTTCAGTTGCCGACATGCCGGCAAGGTAACTAAGCGTATCATTCGGTGAAACGAGCTTCACTATTGACGCTGGTGATGTGGCAACAGGCTTCTTTTTCTTATCCTTTGCCTGTGTAGTAAGCGTAACGCCCGCCATGAAGACGAGCGCTAAGAGTATTAGTTTTTTCATTGTTTACAATCTTATTTTCCGCCAACCTTTACGAGTTCAATCTTAAAGATAAGTGCAGAGAAAGGCTTAATCTGGCCTTGTTCGCGGTCGCCGTAAGCCAGTTGTTGAGGAATATAGACTTCCCATACAGAGCCAGCAGGCATATGTACGAGCGCATCGGTCCATCCTTTAATCACCTGATTGGCTTTAAGTGTAATAGGTTCTCCACGCTTGTAGCTGCTATCGAATACCTTTCCATCGATTGTTTTGCCTTCATAGTTGACAACAACTGTTGAAGTATCCTGAGGCATTGCACCCTTTCCTTCTTTTATTACCCTATATTGTACGCCAGAAGGAAGCGTCTTTACGCCGGCCTTTTTCTTGTTTTCAGCGAGCCATTTCTCACCAGCTGCCTTGTTAGGACCATATTGTTTCTCCATGTTCTTGCCCTTAATAGCCATCATTTTGGCTTGAGCAATCTGCTGAGCTTCCTCAGCTGTCATCTTCACGCTACCTGTTTTACCCGTTGTTCCGGCAATAAAACCAGCCATAAAGTTCTTTAATGAGATGCTCTTTGTAGAGTCTTCACCAAACACTTCACTATTAATGCCCTTGATCATCTGGTTAGATATCTGCTGACCTATTTGTATTCCAGCGTAATAAGCGGCCTTCTTCTTGTCGTCACCAGCGTTAGCTCCATCGTTAAGTCCTTTGATAAACTCGTCCATGTAGGTAGTATCAATCTGCATACGACCTACGAGGAAGTCCTTCAAACCTTGGGTTTGAGCCATACCCATGGCGTAACTCATCGTGTCAACATCGTTTTTCAGATCGGCCTTTGGAGTCGAATTGCCACACGCAGTGAATGTTGCGGCAGCGATAGCCATAGCGGCTACGATTGCGATTTTCTTCATTTCTAATCTTATTATAATGTATATTATTTCACTGATACAAGCTCTACATCAAATACCAACGTAGAGAATGGAGGGATAGATACACCTGCTCCGCGCTCGCCATAACCGAGTTCATAAGGTATAAAGAAGCGATACTTGCCACCTTCTTTCATGAGTTGCAAACCTTCTGTCCATCCGGCAATCACTTGATTGAGTGGGAACGTGGCGGTTTGTCCGCGATCATACGACGAATCGAACTTCGTTCCATCTATCAAAGTGCCTTCATAATGACACTCAACTGTGTCGGTTGCCTTTGGACTTTGACCGTTTCCTTCACGCAAAACCTGGTATTGCAGCCCCGAAGCTGTCGTGATAACACCTTCCTTTTTGCCGTTTTCGGCGAGGAACTTCTCGCCATCTTGCTTTGCAGCCTTACCCTTTTCGGCAGCCTCTGCCTTTTGTTTCTCCTCTTGTTTTGCAAAGAACTCCTGCACAATCTGTTGTGCTTCAGCGTCGCCGAGCTTCAAATCGCCCGCAATAACGTCTTTAATTGCCTGTGCAAAATCATCAATATTAAGGTCTGCGGCACCCATCTGAGACAATTGTCTGCCGATGCCTATGCCGAGAGCATAGCTTACTTTATCCATAAAATCTTAAATCAATCGGTTTAAATGATACTATATTTCGAAATCAAATGCAAAGATAGCAGAATAAAACTGAATAGAAAAGAAACGATGCTTTAATTTTATTAAAATGTAAAGGGCTTCACATAATTTTTATATATATTTGTAACACGTTTACATTGTTAGGCTATACGTGCCATGACAAAGCGGTAAACACATGATGAAAAGATACAAAAACAACAAAGAAAGATGACCAACAATATCTCAAAAATAGTGTTTCTTACGGGTGCAGGCATGTCGGTTGAGAGTGGATTCAAGACGTTTCGCGGCAGCGATGGCCTTTGGGAAAACTATCCTGTGGATGAGATTGCCACACATCATGGCTGGGAAGACAACCCCACTAAGGTGACAAACTTCTATAATATGCTACGAAAGAAGTTGTGGAATGCCTCACCTAACGAGGGACATCGCCTCATTCAGTCGCTGGAACAGCAGTATGAGGTGACTGTTGTGACGCAGAATGTCGACAATCTCCATGAGCGTGCCGGCTCAACCCACGTCATTCATCTGCATGGAGAGTTATCAAAGGTGTGCTCAAGTCGCGACCCTTACAACCCTGAATACATTGAGACATTAACGCCAGAGCATAGTGATGTTGAGCCAGGTACACTTGCTAAAGATGGTAGTTTGCTTCGACCTTTCATCGTTTTCTTTGAAGAAAGCGTTCCAATGATAGCCCCGGCAGCGCATGAAGTGACGTCGGCTGACCTGCTCGTTGTTATCGGAACAAGTCTCAATGTCTATCCCGCTGCAGGGTTGTTACAATACTGTCGACCTGGTGTTCCGATTTATCTCATAGACCCGAATCCCGTGAACATCAACGCCTTTCAACATGTAAAGCAGTTGCAAATGGGGGCAAGCGAGGGGATGAAACGGCTGACAGAGCTGCTCAACTCGGCTTCATCGAAAGAGACAAGAGATTGAGATTCAACCCTTGTTAAGGACTAAGTCGGGGATAAGCAGCTGTTTATAATGGCTCACTTTGCAGGTGTTTGATGAGTGAGCGCATATCAACAAAGCCTCATCCCCAGTCCCTTTTCTTCCTCGTTTCACTGGTTCAATGAACAGCAACCTTTGGTTTTCCAAAGAGAGAGCAGATTCGTTAGCCTTTGAAATAGACGGGATTATTTAAGGGGGAATGGGGAACATTGGCGTTGTTGATGATTCATGGTAAAATGGTTTGGGGCATTTTATCGTATAAAACACGGCAAAACACTGCGTGAAATGTGTCACTTTACCGCATGAAATGACTGAGATTGCCGCGTAATATGAAGCAGATTGGAAAAGGGTTTGTAAGTAGTTAATAATAAAGAGGTTATTCATGAGAGCATAAAAGCCATAGGAGGATGTTGACTTTCAATATCAATGCACATTTGAAATGGCTGTTATGAGTTTATGTTTTCTTTCCTTTGAAATCAAGGAATAATAGGTTTTAGCTGATGCGCAAAATCATTCATATCGACATGGACGCTTTCTTTGCGAGCGTAGAGCAAAGAGATCATCCCGAACTTCGCGGCAAACCAATCGCTGTGGGCTATGATGGTGCGCGCGGAGTTGTGTCTACAGCCAGCTACGAAGCACGCAAGTTTGGCGTTCATTCGGCCATGTCGGTGCAGATGGCCAAGCGATTATGCAAGGAACTTATTATCGTAGAAGGAAGTTATCAGCATTATAAAGAGGTGTCGGCACAAATACATCGCATCTTTCATGACTACACAGAACTCATTGAACCCATATCCCTTGACGAGGCTTTCCTTGATGTTACCACAAACAAGAAAGGCATTCCACTCGCTGTAGACATAGCAAAGGAAATCAAACAACGCATAAAAGACGAACTGAATCTTACGGCTTCGGCTGGTATTTCGTATAATAAGCTCTTGGCAAAGATAGCTTCTGACTATCGAAAACCCGACGGAATATGCACCATTCACCCTGATAAAGCGTTGGACTTTGTGGCAAAGCTTCCCGTAGAAGACCTCTGGGGAGTGGGTCCAAAGACGGCTTTGCGCATGCATCGCATGGGAATTTTCAACGCTCTTCAACTGCGGGCATGCTCTTTGGAGCATCTAATGATGGTGTTTGGAAAGGCTGGTCCTTCGTTCTATAACTATGCACGAGGCATTGACGAGCGTCCCGTCATCACCCAACGCACGCGGAAGTCTGTTGGCTGTGAGCACACTTTTCTTGAAGATATCAGTCTGCCTTCGGCCCTGTTGATAGAGCTTTATCACCTTGTTGTTGAACTTTCAGCGCGCATAAAGAAAGGAAACTTTGAAGGAAAGACCTTGACACTGAAAATCAAATATGCCGATTTCAAACAGATAACGCGTAGCATCACGAGCCATAAGCTATTGAAAACAAAGGACGATATATTGCCTTTGGCCAAGCGTTTGCTACAAATGATTAGCTATGATAATGCACATGCCATTCGATTAATGGGCCTTTCGGTGTCTAATCCGGGAATAGATGACAATGAAAATAAGGCTGAATGGATACAGTTGGAATTGGAATTTAAAGGCTATCTCAATCCCTCTAAGAAGAGAAATGCTGACAAATGAGTTCCATAAGGTATGGTTTCAGGAGATGTGTGGCATTTAAGCATGCCGCCATTCTGCATTTTTCATGATGCGGGATGAATGAAACCTCATGACATTATGCCTTGCCCTCCCCTATGTTTATGCGCAAATGAGCGGCATCAAAGGTGATGTTTCCTTGCTCAATAAAGTTTCCCAACGAACCATTGTCAGCCAGGTCGCGAGGCGTTCCGACATGAAGTTTGCCGTCATCTAACAGCCATAGTCGGTCGGCAACCTGCAAAGCCTGTTCTATATCGTGGGTAGAGAGCAGAATAGTTTTGTTGAGTTTGTGGGCTAATTGATGCAAGAGCTGCATTGTTGCCACCTTACTGGGGTAATCGAGAAAGGCAGTTGGCTCATCAAGGAATATCACAGGCGTTTGTTGAGCGAGTGCTTTTGCAATCATAGTCTTTTGCCTTTCGCCATCACTTAGCGTGTGGATGAGTCGCGATTGCAGTGGTTTGACGCCCGTCATCGCCATAGCTTCATCGACAATCTGTTGGTCGTTGGCCTTCAAACGGCCAAAGAAGCCTGTGTAAGGATAGCGTCCCATGCCAACAAGTTCGGCCACAGTGATGTTTGCAGTGTCTAACTTTGTTGTCAAGACCACGCCTATTTGCTGCGCACATTCATAAGGTTTGAGTTGTGAAATGTCCTTTCCATTAAGTTCAACACAGCCTTTCAAGGGTGGAATAAAGCCCGAAAGGGTGCGCAACAACGTTGATTTGCCAACACCATTTGGGCCTAACAAACACGTAAATTCGCCTGCATGCAACACCGCCTGCAAGTCAGTTGCCACAACCTTATGCTTATACCCAATAGTTAAATGATTCAAAACGATTGATTCCATGCTGCAAAGATAATGAGAATTCATGATAGTTTTCTTAATTTTGCACGCGAAATGAGGATGCAAACTACAGCCATTCAGGAATTACAACGCCAGAAGATGCTTCTTCAAATGGAGTATTACACCGAGAAAGAAGCCTTTCGCAAGCAGACCGAAGCAATGGGACTCTTGCGAAAAGTGAAGCGTGGCGATGCCTGGTTTCCATTGTCTGTGGGGCGAAGTTACTACAATTCGATGAATCAAATGGCCTTAGAGGTCAGGCGAACTGCCGACCAAGACATCGAACATAACTTTGAATTTGGACGTCCAGCGATATTCTTCACGCTACAAAAGGTGAATGGTGAGACCAAAGAACGATTGCACTATTTCAACTTTTCGTGTGTGGTGTCGTATGTAGATGGCGATAACATGGTTGTGATTCTCCCCGATGCAGGACGTGTTATCGACCTTCAGCACGCGCAAGGACAGGTGGGTGTGCAGCTGTTTTTTGATGAAACAAGCTATAAATGCATGTTCGATGCGCTCGATCGCGTAATCAATGCCAAGGGGAATCGATTGGCCTACCTGCGCGATTTGTTTTATTCAGGCCAGCAAGCCCAGCGATTCAGCTTCGAGAGTCAACGCTTTCCGTGGCTCAATCCCACACAAGAACGTGCCGTAAACGAAGTGTTGTGGGCCAAAGATGTGGCTGTGGTGCATGGGCCACCGGGCACAGGAAAGACCACAACCTTGGTCGAAACAATCAACGAAACCTTGATGAAAGAGAGCCAAGTGCTTGTGTGTGCACAAAGCAATATGGCTTTAGACTGGATATCAGAGCAGTTGGTTGACCGCGGGATTAATGTGCTTCGCATTGGCAATCCGACGCGAGTGAACGACAAGATGTTAGGCTTTACGTATGAAAGAAGATTCGAAAGTCATCCTGACTACCCTCAACTTTGGGCCATTCGAAAGGCCATCCGTGAGCTGAGAAGCCACCGCAAACGAGGCGATGAGCGTTTCCATCAGAAGTTTGAGCATTTGAAAGCGCGCGCCACCGAACTCGAGATACGCATTAACAGCGCTCTGTTTGACGAGGCACGTATCGTGGCTTCAACGCTTGTTGGGTCTGCAAACAGAGTATTAGAAGGCATGAAATTCGGCACACTCTTTATTGATGAAGCCGCCCAAGCCTTAGAAGCGGCGTGCTGGATTCCCATGCGTCGTGTCACAAGAGTAGTCTTTGCAGGCGACCATTGCCAGCTTCCGCCGATGGTAAAGAGCATAGCTGCGCTCAAAGCGGGATTGGGAAAGTCTCTCATGGAGCGTATCGTTGAGCACAAACCCGACGTTGTTACCCTACTTAAAATACAATATCGCATGAACGAAAAGATAATGAAGTTCTCAAGCGATTGGTTCTATCATGGTGAAGTTGAGAGTGCTCCGCAGACACGAAATCGCGGTATTTTAGACCTCGACGAACCGATAGAATGGCGTGATTCAAAGGTAGACGACGAAGAAGGTGATAGCGGAGAGTCGTTTGTGGGTGAGTCGTTTGGTCGTATCAACAAAGCCGAAGCCCAGTTAACTCTCGACACTTTAGAAGATTATTTCAAGAAGATTGGCAAGCAACGCATACTCGATGAGCATATCGATGTAGGCGTTATTTCGCCTTATCGCGCCCAAGTGCAGTATCTAAGACGACTGATTCGCAAGCGCGAAAGCTTCAAACCATATCGTCATTCCATTAGCGTGAACACCGTAGATGGCTTTCAAGGGCAAGAGCGTGACATCATTTTGATCTCTCTTGTGCGCAGCAACGATCAAGGACAAATAGGCTTTCTCAACGACCTTCGACGCATGAATGTTGCCATAACGCGTGCCCGCATGAAGTTGATTATCTTAGGTGACAAGGCAACGCTTTGCCGACATCCATTCTATCGCAAGCTGAATGAGGCCATAGAAAGCACGAATGAGCACGCATAAACTCGCTGTTTGCGGCCTCAACGCTATTGAAGAAGAAGACAAAAGGGGTTTTATTATAATGATATATAAAGGTAAGAAGATTCAGGAATGACAGAACAAAACACATTAAAACACGAAACAAGCATGACGAGTGGTGCACCTTTTCGGGCTATTTTATCGTTTGCTACCCCACTCGTTTTAGGCTATATCCTTCAACAACTCTATCTCATCATCGATGCAGTCATTGTGGGTCGCTGGATTGGCGTAGGCGCTTTGGCTGCCGTTGGGGCTTCAAGCAGCATCATGTTTCTTATTATGGGCTTCTGCAACGGAGCCTGTGCAGGCTTCGCTATCCCTGTAGCGCAAGCCTTCGGAGCCGAAGATTATCACAAGATGCGTTGCTATGTGAGCAATGCTATCCGTATAGCGGCAGTGTTGGCAGTGGTGATTACGCTGCTCTCTTGTGTGCTATGCGATAAGATTTTGCACATGGTGAATACACCGAATGAAGTGTTCCACGATGCCTATATATTCTTGTTTCTACAGTTTTGCACGATACCTTTCACCATAACTTATAACCTATTGGCGGGTCAGATTCGTGCTTTGGGTAACTCGAAACAGCCTTTCTATTTCTTGATTATATCCTCAGTGCTCAACGTTTTCTTGGATGTGATACTGATTTTAATCCTGAAATTCGGCGTCGAAGGTGCGGGGATAGCCACCTTTTTGAGTCAGGCCTTTGCCTCATGGCTATGTTGGCACTTCATTAAACGCAACATGCGAATACTTGTTCCCATGGGAGATGAGCGCGACTTTGACAACAAAAAAATCAGTATTCTCCTGAATAATGGCGTGCCCATGGGACTTCAATTTTCTATCACTTCGATAGGCATCATCATGCTTCAAAGTGCAAACAACGCGTTGGGAACCGTGTATGTAGCCTCGTTTACGGCTGCCGTCCGCATTAAATATCTATTTACTTGCGTGATGGAAAACATTGGTGTGGCCATGGCAACCTATTGCGGTCAGAACATAGGGGCCAAGAAACTCGATCGGGTCAAAGCCGGAGTGCGCGACGCAATGTGGTTAGTGATGGGCTATTTTGTTCTGACAGTGCTTGTCATCTATCCTTTTGCCGACCAAATGATGATGCTTTTTGTCGACAGCAGTGAACATGCTGTGATTGCCAACGCCGCCCAACTGATGCGCATTTGCAACTGGTTTTATCCGGCTTTAGGCATTCTCGTCATCCTTCGTTATAGCATTCAAGGCCTCGGTTACAGCAATCTCAGCATGATGAGTGGCGTGATGGAAATGTTCGCACGCTGTGGAGTGAGCCTCTGGTTAGTGCCTGTCATGGCATGGCTCGGCGTTTGTTATGCCGACCCTGTAGCCTGGATAATGGCCGACATCTTCCTTATCCCCGCTTATTTCTGGCTATTGCAACGCCTAAGAAAAAAGATTATGGTTGCCGCATAACCATGATTTGAAGGAACAAAACGCAATAAGCATGAAATAGAGAAAAAAAGTGCTTCTGACAACGACATAAACACCAAATGGAGAAAATAAGCGCTTCTGTCAACGACATAAACGCCAAATGGAGAAAATAAGTGCTTCTGTCAACGACATAAACACCAAATAGAGAAAATAAGCGCTTCTGACAGCGACATAAACACCAAATAGAGAAAAAAAGCGCTTCTGACAACGACATAAACACCAAATGGAGAAAATAAGCGCTTCTGTCAACGACATAAACACCAAATGGAGAAAAGAAGTGCTTCTGACAACGACATAAACATGAAAAAAGGGAATTTTCATGTTACATACAACGTATCAAGCACAAAAAAGAGGATTTTCATACTTCCGCGTGGCGCGGAAAGGCCAAAAAGAGATTTTTCATGCTTCCGCGTGGCGCGGAAAGACCAAAAAAGAGGTTTTAGGTGTTACAGCGCGGCGCGGAAAGACCAAAAAGAGAATTTAGGTGTTACAGCGTGGCGCGGAAAGGCCAAAAAGAGATTTTAGGTGTTACAGCGTGGCGCGGAAAGGCCAAAAAGAGGTTTTAGGTGTTACAGCGTGGCGCGGAAAGGCCTAAATAAACTTGTAAGCTGCTGCCGTGTGTATTCCTTGCCATGAAAAGCTAAGATAGCTTTGTGAGAGGGGGATTCAAGGGGGATTGTACGAATTTGGAATGAATTTGTATTATAATTCTATACCAGTTAAAACGAAGTCTGTAAATTTGCGGCAACAAACTAACAATTATATATAACCTTCTTGTTAATCATGAGTAAATTTAAAAAAATCATTACCCGGAGAAGCGTCTTATCACTTGTATTGATGTTTGTATCAATCGTGATGAGTGCTCAAATCAAAGTTTCGGGCGTCGTAAAAGACGATGCAGGTGAACCCATGCCGGGAGTAAGTGTGATGATAAAAGGGACGAATGTCGGTGTTGTCACCGATGTTAATGGTCTTTTTAGTCTACAAACCGACCGCAAGAATGCAGTTCTTTCGTTTTCGTTCTTAGGTTATACCACGCAAGAACAGAAGTTGCAAACAGGGAAACTGATGACTGTCACGATGCAGGAAGACCACCAGGTGCTTGACGAGGTAGTCGTTGTCGGCTATCAAGAAGTGAGGAAACGTGATCTCACGGGCTCGGTGTCTAAAGCAGATGTGAGTGCGCTGACGAGTACTCCTGTTTCGTCATTCGACCAGACTTTAGGAGGTCGCTTGGCGGGAGTCAACGTGTCTTCTAATGAGGGTATGCCTGGCGGAAGCATGAAAATTGTGATTCGAGGCAACAACTCTTTGACGCAAGAGAACTCGCCCTTGTATGTTATTGATGGTTTCCCGGTTGAAGATCCAAGTATCGCGAGTTCGATTAATCCCTCGGATATTGCTTCGATTGATGTTTTGAAAGATGCTTCTGCCGCAGCCATTTATGGTGCGCGAGGTGCAAATGGTGTGGTGATTATCGTTACGAAGAGCGGTAAGACAGGCCGTCCAAAGGTGAATTATGACGGCAGCGTAGGTTGGCAGAGCGTATCAAAGACCATCCCCATGATGAATGCCTATGAGTTTGTTGCCTTGCAAAATGAGATGTATCCAGAGATTGTTAAGAACTCATATCTATCACTTTATGATGGAAAGCAATGGACAATGGACGACTATAAGCATATTTCTCAATATGATTGGCAGGATATGATCTTCAGAACAGCACCTATTCAGAATCACAATGTGAGTCTGACGGGAGGAAGTGAAGACGTTAGATATACCGCCTCACTATCTTATTTTGATCAAGATGGTATTGTGCAGAATTCTAATTATAACCGCATTCAGGGGCGCTTGGCTACCAATTTAAAATATAAGAAGTGGAAAGTTAACCTCAATGTAAACTATGCACTGTCGAACCAAACGGGGCAGTCTCCATCACAGACTTCCTATTCTGGTATGAACAACCTATTCTATAGTGTGTGGGGTTATCGTCCAGTGACCCAGCCAGGAGTTCCACTTCATACGCTCGTTGAACGTGCAACGGATGAGGATGTGAACAACACAAACGACTATCGTTTCAATCCAATCATGTCGCTGAACAATGAGTATAACAAACGCACCACTACCTACATGCAGTTTAATGGCTTCGTAGAATACGAACTCATGAAAGGACTTCGTCTGAAGGTTTCGGGCGGATATACTGATAACCGCATGAATACGGATAACTTCAATAACTCGAAAACACGCTATGGAGGGCCGACATCTATAGAGAAAGTAAATGCACAAGTGGCGCGTGCTCAACGTCAAACATGGCTCAATGAGAATACTTTAACTTGGCAAACAAACATTCAAAAGCGCCATTATTTCAATTCTTTATTGGGTTTCTCACTACAGAATTCTGACTTCGAATATTATCGTTTCAAGACGATAAAAATACCAAACGAGAGCTTAGGAATGGCTGGAATGAGCGACGGAACACCAACCATCACACGCTCAGAGAAGTCATCTTGGGCGATGATGTCTTATTTCGGACGCTTCAATTACAACTATAAGTCGAAATATTATGCTACGATGACGATGCGTGCCGACGGCAGTTCTAAGTTCCGTGGCAATAATCGTTTCGGATATTTTCCATCGGGTTCATTGGCTTGGAACTTTACCGAAGAGCAGTTTATGAAGCCAGTTCGCAAGGTGCTCAATAGCGGAAAGCTTCGTCTAAGCTGGGGACTCACGGGAAACAATCGCGTGGGTGAGTATGACACCTATGGCATTTATCAACTCTTAAAAGACCGCACAGGCGACCTCATCTCATTGGGAAGTGTGCCCAGTGGCGTTTATCCTTATAACAATGACAACACAAATGTCGGCATGGTTCCAGTCTCTATACCAAACAAAGACTTGAAATGGGAGACTACGGAGCAATGGAACTTAGGAGTTGATTTGGGCTTCCTTAACGATAGAATTGGCTTGACAGTTGATTTATATCATAAGGTAACACGCGACCTTCTGCTGGTATCGAGTCTGCCTTTATCATCGGGTTTCATCAGTGCAATGAAGAATATTGGAAAGGTAAGAAACCAAGGTCTTGAAATCACCTTGAACACAACAAACATCAAGACCAAGCATTTTACATGGACAAGCAACTTTAACATTGCTTTCAACCGCAACAAAGTATTGGCGCTTTCAGAAAACCAGACCGCCTTACTCACCTCTGCTCAGTTTGATCAGAACTTCAATTCGCAAAGCAGTTACATTGCAAAGGTGGGCCATTCTATGGGAGCTATGTATGGATATATTTATGAAGGAACGTATAAATTGGATGACTTCAACAAGTCAGGAAATAGCTATACGCTGAAATCGAATGTTCCTTACTATACCTCTGAAGCCAACACACAACCGGGAATGCCTAAATATCGCGACCTAAATGACGATGGTGTCATCAACACGAACGACTGTACATTCATCGGCAACGGCCTTCCCACACACACAGGTGGCTTTACCAACAACTTCAACTATCGTGATTTCGATTTCAGTTTCTTCTTCCAATGGTCGTATGGAAACGACGTCTTGAATGCCAATCGACTGATGTTTGAAAGCTCATGGAACCGCACACGAGAGCTGAATCAATTCGCAAGCTATGCTGATCGCTGGACGATTGACAACCCAACAAGCAATATTCCTCGTGCAACCTCATCGAGTTCAAATCGTGTCTTCTCTTCACGCATCATTGAAGATGGTTCTTTCTTGCGTCTGAAGACCTTAACTTTGGGTTACACCGTTCCTCGAAAAGCAATCTCACGCGTAGGAATCGACCAACTCAGAATATACTTTGCAGCACAGAATCTCTTCACCATTAGCAACTATAGTGGCTATGATCCAGAGGTTTCTATTAGAGAAAGTGCGCTGACTCCGGGCTTAGATTTCTCAGCATATCCACGTGCCCGCAGCTTCAGCTTCGGTATTAATCTTGGTTTCTAACTATTAACTGCAACATATTATGAAAGTAAGTAATATATATATCATAGCGCTTGGAATTATCGTTTCATTGCTATCGAGTTGTAACTTCCTTGACAAGGAACCAACAAGTACAACGTCAGGGAGTTACTTTAAGAACGAATCAGAAGCTGAACTATTCCTAAAAGGCATCTATGCTCCTATTACTGAGACCGCCTTTTACGGCAATGATTACTTCTATCTCGTAGGAGGTGACGACCTCGAAGCCTATGGAGGACCAGGTCGTTCGCCATCAACGAGGGGGTTGATTTGCAACAATGCAAACAGCAGTGACCCTGCAGTCGCAGCATACTGGTATACACTTTACGCCGGAATTAACCGTGCAAACATCTTCTTGGAGGAGGTGAATGGAGTGCCTGGACTATCAGAATCTATGATAAAGACCATGTCTTCAGAAGCTCGTTTCCTTCGTGCCTTCTACTATTTCAACTTAGTTCAATGCTGGGGAGATGTGCCTTTCAGAACTCATTCCACGCAATCGGTGTATGGACTGCAAACTGCTCGTACGCCAAAAGAAGAGATTTATGACTTCATTTGCAAGGAAATGGAAGAGAGTGTTGACGGACTTAAGCACGCTTCGGAAGTCAGTTTCTTGCCCGGAGGCATAACAAAATCAGCTGCATGGGGTATCTTGGCACGCGTCTATATGTTTAGAGCTGGCGAATGTTTCCGCGATCATACCACACCAAATGAAGCCTTAAGAAAAGACTATTTCACTAAGGCTGGGGCGTTTGCACAAAGAGTTATGAACGAAGGTCATACGCTTGCACCGCATTATTGGGATTTCTTCATCGACCAATGTTCTGATAAATATAACACAACAGGCAAGGAAAGTATCTGGGAAGCAGAATATACGGGCAACTATAGCACGGATACTCGCACCGAAGGTCGTGTGGGAAATATCATCGGAATCCAAGCACCCGACTTGTCAAGTAAAACAGATATCACCGGGAAATTAGACCCAGGATTCGGTTATTGCTTCTTCTGGAGTACGCCAAAGCTTTATGAACTCTATGAAAAGAACGGCGATAAAGACCGCATGAACTGGAATATTGCCCCCTTCTCTTACACACAATCCAAAGTGGGTAAAGGCGTTGATGGACGCGTTTTCGAGAAAGGTAAGTTGCAAGAAGTAAAGACTCAGTATTACAATCAATCCTATAGCTATGGTGATATGCCTTCAACAGCAAAGACAGGTGACCGAGAAAAGGCCGTAGCTTCAACAGATTACAGCCGCATGTGTGGCAAATGGCGCCGTGAATACGAACCCGATAAGAAGAACAAGAACTTCACCCTCATCAACTTCCCCATCCTTCGATATTCCGATGTGTTGCTGATGGTGGCAGAATGTGAGAATGAAATCCACGGCGGTCCAACGACTTTGGCTTATCAATGCATTAACATGGTGCGCCAACGTGCAGGAATTGCTACGCTCACTGGACTCAATCAAGAAGACTTCCGCAATGCAATCAAAGACGAACGTGCCATGGAATTATGTTTTGAAATGACACGAAGATTTGACTTAATTCGCTGGGGTGACTTCACAAAGGATATGAATGCACTGGTTGAAAGAGCTAAAAATGGAACGAACTGGAGCTTTGGACCATCCAATGTTTACACTTATTTCCAAGTCTCTGACGCCTATAACTATTTCCCAATTCCTTCGAATGAAATGGCAATCAACAAAAAGATTGTCGCTAATAACCCTGGTTGGTAGAAAGTAAAAGCATAGAGAACACACGACAAAGTGATAGACTTTGTCGTGTAAAGTGACTCTAATCATTTAATCATTCAATACAAATTAAACAACATGAAACGCTATATATATATGTGGATTCCTCTATTTGCCTTTATACTCTCAGCGTGTGAAGACGATATGAAGGAACAAGTTACCTTAAATGTAAAGGCGATTACGCAAGAAAACACCCAGCAAGCTGGCGATAATATCATTGTGAAAAAAGGATCGCCCCTAACATTTGCACTGACAGGCCAACCCGACTTCATCACTTTTTACAGTGGTGAAGCTGGCCATCAGTATGCTTATAAAGACCGCGATCAAGTGGCTTTTGACGACATCGCCTCATCAAAGCTCACCTTCTCTGTTTGGTATCAATATGGAAATGCAGCCTCTTCGGCTGACCTTATGAGATTCTATATCTCAGAATCATTCCCTGGTTTAGCAAAGAATGCCTTCAAAGAAGATTCTACTTTGGTAGAGAGCTTCTCATGGAAAAACCTCGTTGAGCCAGCACAACTGCCTACTGCACCGAGCAATGCAGCCAATGCCAGCTCCTATGAGATTGATTTCACTCCCTATTTAGGCAAGCGTATCACCATCGCGGCATGCTATAAGCCTCATACTAACATTGCTCCGCAACCGCGAGTTAACGTTGTTGGCATGAAGATTGTCAACACCATGAAAGATGGAACAAGCACAACGCTCTATGCAAGTGGCTTCAACTTCACTGCGCTGAACATGATGTGCCACCACAATTTGGCTGATCAGAAGACAATGACAGGCAACCGTGAGTATGGAACGGTATCGAATAATACGAGTGGAGTGTGGAATCTTACAGGCTCATCAAAAGGAGACTTCTTCATTCATAGCTCTGCAGCAGGTGCTAAATTGAAATATTCATGGTTGGTTTCTGACTTGATTTTGGCGAACGCTTGCTCTCCTGATCGAGGCGTAAGCATAAAGAACACCACAGAAAGTCTGTCTTCCTACACCTATATATATAATAAGGTGGGACAATACAAGGCTGTGTTTGTTGCAACAAACGGCAACTATAAGTCAGAAAGTAGAGTCGTAAAAGAAATAAACATCCAAGTTGTTGATTGACGATATGAAGTTAAACACATTCAAATGTGTCATCCTTGGCCTTAGCCTTATCGCTGTTTCATCATCTGTTCATGCGCAGATGTATGACAATAGTCGTATGCTCTCATTTGAAACAACAAACGAGTTGCGCCAAATTCATACCGAAAAAGGAACAACCTCCCTATCTGATCGTCATTTCAGAAATGGCAAAAAGTCTTTGGAATGGACTTTCAACGCCGGAGGAAAGCTGTTTATCGACAAAGACCTTCAGTTTGAACCACACCTCAAGGGCAGTCAGGACAACTACCTATCTGCCTTTATCGTGTGGCTCTATAACGAGCGTCCATTGCCCAACAAGACTGTAGTCTTCAAGTTTCAAAAGCAGAGAAAGCTCTGCACTTCATTCCCAATGAGCCTTAATTTCAAAGGATGGCGCGGAGCATGGGTATGCTATGAGCGCGACATGAAAGGCAAACCAGAAACTGGAATGAATGAGATTATTGTTGAAGCGCCTGATGTGGCGGGGAAACTTTATATCGATCACATGATTACCGCTATCAAAGTGGACCCCCGTTACCAAACCGCTGACGAGCTGTTGCCCTTTGTCAATCCTGAATCGCATAACGAATGGTTGCAGGTTTTGAAGCGTTCAAAGTTACAGTCTGACATCACTTTGACTCCTCTAACCACACAACAGACAAAGCAAATTCATGTGATAGAGCAACGCTTTCGGCAGCTAATCTATACGCCATCTAAGCTTTATCCGAAGCAAATGGAAGGCATTCGGGACAAGATTGACACGTATAAAATCAAGAGAAAGAAAGGCTATATTATAGGTACTCCAATATGGTATGTGCGCCATGCAGAGGCTTATGAGCGTATGCTTCCTAAATGGGATAAGGAGATTCTGACTCGAACGGGCTTTGAAATGAACGATTATTTCAAGCTCATGCAACAGATAGCAATCGCTTATAACAATGCATCTACGAGTGAAGATAAAAAGGAACTGCGTGAGATGTTCATGCTAATGTATGACAATATCACAGATGGCGAGCATCCTATTAATGGAAGATTCGCCCATAAAGGTGCAATATCTTCGTTCATTCTCTCGCTGGCTTGATTGGGGTTGTCGCCCAGCTCCAGGCTTAATGGATTCCTTTAAGATAGATGGTTCAGCCTATCACCATTGTAATAACTATCCAGCCTATGCGATTGGAGGTCTCAATGGCGCTACACAAATGATCTATTTACTTAGTGGAAGTGAGTTTGCTATAGGCGAATTAGCTCATCAAACCGTTAAAAATGCGTTGATGGCCATGCGCTTTTACTGCAATAAACTGAGTTTCCCCTTATCCCTTTCTGGGCGTCATCCCGATGGAAAAGGACAGCTCTCACCGATGCACTACGCTTACATGGCTTGGGCAGGCACACCAAATGGTGCTAACGAACTTGACGAATCTATGGCTGCCGCCTATCTACGTTTAACGCAAAACACGACAAACAACAAAGAAAAACAAATCTATCGTGAGTTTAGATTGAAGGGAATTTCACCCGAAGCTGACCCACAAGGGAATCTCAGTTTAGGCTATTCGTGTGCCACCGTACAGCGAAGAGACAACTGGGCTGCCGTTGTTCGTGGTACAAGTCGCTATCTATGGTGTAGCGAACACTATACAGGCGAGAATCTCTATGGCCGTTATTTGGGCTATGGCAGTCTGTTGTTATCAACAGCCCCCAAAGGAATTGATGTAACCTTAAAGACAAGTGGCTGGCAAGAAGAAGGTTTTGATTGGAACCGAATACCTGGTGCGACAAGCATTCATCTGCCATACGACGACCTGAAAGCCAAGATTTTGAATGTCGATACCTCTTCAGGCGTTGAAGAAATGCTATTGTCTGACGAAGCTTTTGCAGGCGGATTGTCTCAACAAAAGACTAATGGCAACTTCGGATTAAAGCTGCATGAGCACGATAAATATAATGGTTCGTTCCGTGCACGCAAATCTTTTCACTTCTTTAATGACGACATTATATGTCTCGGAAGCAACATTGAGAACAACGACAAGCAACATCCAACGGAGACAACTGTCTTTCAATTGGCTGCTGATGACCCACAAACACAAAGCTATTGGCAAACATATCAGCCCCAAAGTAATACGTGTTTAGACGCTCTTGGCACAGGATATTATTCTCCAAATCCATGGACTTTTACGGGTCTTATCCAACAACAATCGCGCAATAATGATACTAACAAGCCCAATACTGGACAATGGGTATCGTTATATATCCCTCATGGCACTGCCCCAACAGGTGCAGAATACGAATACGCCGTATTGCCAAAGGTTAATCCCGAAAGGCTAAAGACCATTGCTTCTAAGCCTTTCTACACCGTGATTAAAAAGGACAGAGACGCACATATCGTTCGACATGAGCCCACACACACCATGTCTTATGTCATCTTTGAAACGCCTAAGTCGTACCTTCCGGGTGGTCCTGTACTGCTCACCGACACAACTTGTCTCGCAATGGTACGCCAAGTGGCCAAGAATAAGCTGATATTAACGGTTGCTCAGCCTGATTTGAACCTTTATTCTGGGCCGAATGATGATATCTATCAAGATGGGAAACGTGTTGAACGCAGTGTTTATAGCCGGTCATGGATTAAGAATGCCAGCCAGGAACTACCTGTTCGTGTAACCTTATTGGGCGACTGGGACTTCACTCCAACGGCAAACATTCGATTGGTTGAACGCAAAGCAAAAACAACAACGCTTGAGTTTATGTGTAAAGATGGACTAAGTTATGAACTTGAATTAAACAAACGATGATATGAAAATAAGAAAATTACTACTATCCTTGGGTGTTTTTCTAATGACACCAGCCTTTTGCCATGCTGAAAACAACGACATCAGCAATGTCATTAACAATGATATTAACTTCTCAACACGCCAATATTCTCTGATGCTTCAACAGATTGGACGTGAAGGAAAGGTACGCATTCCCAAAACGATTGACAAACTTGGGCGCATGGTTTATATCCCGATAGACGATTGGTGCTCAGGATTCTTCCCCGGAAGTCTATGTTATCTCTACCAACTAACTAACGATAAATCGTGGCTTTTGCAATCAAGACGCTTTACAGAAGCCTTAGATTCCATCCAATATCTTACCTGGCATCACGATGTCGGCTTCATGATTGGCAGCAGTTATCTTAACATCTATCGTCTCAATCCTAACAAAGCATACAAGAAAGCCATTATACAAACGGCCAAATCTCTATGTACTCGCTTCCGTAAAAAGGCTGGAGTTATCCAGTCATGGAACGTAGATAGAGGGTGGCAATCAAAGCGAGGATGGACCTGTCCCGTTATCATTGACAACATGATGAACCTCGAATTGTTGTTTGAAGCGACGCGACTTAGCGGTGACTCTACCTATTGGAAGGTGGCTGTTTCGCATGCAAACAAGACATTAGAAAACCAATTTCGCAAGGACGGAAGCTGTTATCATGTGGTAGATTATGACCCAAATAACGGGGCCGTTTTACATAGACAGACTGCACAAGGATACGCAGATAATAGCGCATGGGCACGCGGACAAGCTTGGGCAGTCTATGGATATACAGTGTGTTATCGCTATACTCACGACCGCAAATACCTTGACCAAGCTGTAAAAACATTGAACTTCGTCATGCAAAATCCTAATCTTCCCGAGGATCTTATCCCCTATTGGGACTTTGATGCGCCTAATATTCCGAACGAACCTCGCGATGTTTCAAGTGCTGCTTGCATAGCTTCGGCGCTGTATGAGATGAATAACTACCTACCAGATAATGGCTATACATCTCTTGCTGACAGAATAATCCGCTCGCTTTCCTCACCAGAATATCGCGCACCTCTTGGCAAAAATGGTTGTTTTTTGTTAATGCACTCGGTCGGAAGTATTCCTCATAACAACGAGATTGATGTGCCATTGAACTATGCAGACTATTATTTCCTTGAAGCTTTGACAAGAAGAAAATGAAAAAAAAGACGTTTTTTGCGGGATTGTTAGTCTTTTCTCCGCAGGCTATTTGTGCTGTAGCAGGGAACAATGTGCCACCTAATATAGTATATGTATTCCCAGATCAGTTTCGAAATGCAGCCTTGGGAATATGGCAAGAGAAAGGATTTGCAGAACAAGTAAAGTTTCGTGGTGATCCAACACATACGCCACGACTGAATGAATTCGCTAAAGAGTCAGTGGTTTTAAGCTCTGCTATGAGCAACTGTCCACTGAGTAGTCCTCACCGTGGCAGTCTACTGACTGGGATGTATCCTAACCGTAGTGGCGTGCCTGTTAATTGTAACTCGTCCCGTCCGTTTAGTTTTATTCGCCCAGAGACCACATGTATCGGAGACGTTTTCCATCAAGCAGGCTATGATTGCGGGTATATTGGCAAACTACATGCCGACAGACCTGAGCAAAACGACCCTGCTCGACCAGGTCATTACGTAGAAGATAAACAACTGGTATGGGATGCTTATACGCCAAAAGAACGTCGACATGGATTCAATTTCTGGTATTCTTACGGCACATTTGATGAACATAAGAATCCACATTATTGGGATACAGAGGGTAAGAAACATGAACCTCACAAGTGGTCTCCCTTACATGAAGCACGCATTGCAGCCGACTACATTCGTAATCTGCATGGAGAGCGCAACCCCAAAAAGCCATTCTTCCTCATGGTTGGTATGAATCCGCCTCACAGTCCCTATCGTTCGTTAAACGACTGCATGCCAGAAGACTATGCTTTATATAAGGATAAACCTATCGAACAATTACTTGTGCGCGACAATGCAGTGCGAAACATGGACAAAGCTAAGTCTGCTGCATTCTATTTTGCCTCTGTAAGTGGCGTCGATAGAGCCTTTGGTCAGATCCTCGATGCACTGAAAGAAGCTGGCCTTACACGTAATACTATCGTCGTATTTGCGTCTGATCACGGAGAAACGATGTGCAGTCAAGGAACAGAAGACCCCAAAAACTCTCCATACACTGAGTCTATGAACATTCCTTTCATGGTCAGATATCCTGGACATTTGACACCAAGAGTCGACTCACTGCTCATGTCTTCACCCGACATTATGCCTACGATGATTGGCTTAGCTGGGCTTAGTCATCACATTCCTTCATCGGTTCAAGGCCATGATTACTCATCACTTTTCTTGAATAAGAAGGCTACTATACAACGTCCTGACGCTGCTCTTTATATTCAAAACATAGACGGACGCAAGGGAACGGATGGCAAAGTTCTCGATTACTTCCCATCCGCAAGAGGCATAAAGACATCGCGTTACACCCTCGCACTTTACATAACACGTAATAAAAAGCTTAAAAACGTTCTGTTCTTTGACGATTGGAACGATCCCTATCAGCTGCATAATATCGATCCAGAGACGCGAAAGGCCGACTATCTTGCCCTCTGTCACCGACTCGGAGAACTATTAAAAGAGATTGATGACCCGTGGGCTCAGCAACAGATTTTAAGTCAATTGATAAGCTACAAAAAATGAAACATGCAAAGATAATAAACATATTGTGCTGTCTTATGACGGCTACTCCTCTATGGGCACAGCAAGAGTATACTACCGCATGGAATGAATTTGTTACAAATTCCCCTCAAAACGTATTGTTAGACTTCTCTTATGCTGGCTACAATCATGGCCTTTCATTGCCCAAAGAGACTTTCCCCGACTACACTGTCTATAATGTGATGGAGTATGGGGCTATCCCTGACGATGGGAAGTCTGACCGATTGGCACTGAAAACGATTCTATCGAAAATCGATAAGAAGCCTAATGCACGTGCAATCATCTATTTCCCAGAAGGCGAGTTCATTCTACACACCACAGATGATGATATCATCGACAGCAAAACGGGACTGAAAAAGTCTGAATGTCTCAACTTCGTTATGGGACAAGTAATCATGAAAGGTGCTGGTCGCGACAAGACTTTCCTCACGATGAATGACCCGATGTTGCCTGCAAATGAAAAGCTGTTATATAGTTCTCCAACACTGCTTTCTTTCCGAAACAATGGAGTAAAGACGCCAGCTATCTATGCAAATGTGAATGGAACGGCTCAAAAGGGAACTTTTAATGTCGAAGTTGACAACGTCTCTAAGCTGAAAGTAGGCGATTGGATATGTCTGCAAATGCAGCCAAATACCAATCTACAAGTCATCAAAGATGAACTTCTTGGACGTACTCCCGACCATACGATGACGAACCTCCTTAATAGTGGTGTCACCGTTAACGACTATCATCAAATCAAATCCATTGTAGGCAACGTGGTAACCTTTGAAGAACCGCTCATGCGTGCCGTCAAATCAGGTGAGCAATGGATGATAACGGAGTACAGACATTATGCAGAAGTGGGCGTAGAAGACCTCACTTTCCGCGGTCATTCCAAGCCAAACTTCAAACATCATGGCTCGTGGCAAGACGATGGAGCGTATAAACCGATCAACTTTGTACGCTTGGTTAACTCTTGGATGCGACGCGTAAGGTTTGAGAATATCAGTGAATGTGCGACGTTCCAAGACTGTGCAAACGTCATTTGTTATGATGTAGAGATAACGGGAAACCGAGGACATTCGGCCGTACGTATGGCCAGTTCGTCACGCGGATTGATTGCAAACGTCTATGATAATACGTGGGGTTATCTAACAAGTGATAAGTATTTCAGCGACCAACGCACTGGATTGGGACAGTATCACGCTTGCGGTGTGTCGAAACCCAGCATCGGAAACGTGATATGGAACTGCACTTGGGGAACTGACGACTGCTTTGAAAGCCATGCAACTCAGCCTCGTGCGACGCTATTTGATGGCTGTAAAGGTGGGTTTATGCAGTTGCGTATGGGCGGAGATATAACCCAACTACCGAACCATCTCGATGACCTTACAATGTGGAACTTTACTTGTACGGCCACGAACCCTGACGAACTGCCTTTCAAATGGTGGGAGAACAGTAACCGATGGTATAAGACTCTCCCCCCAACCATCATTGGTTTCCACGGCACTCACGTAACTTTCGCCGATGGACACACTAAGCGTGACGAGGCACATGGACTCGAAGTGGCTCCTCGCTCGCTCTATGCGGCTCAATTGCAACACCGACTTGGCTATCTTCCTGATTGGGTTTCAGAACTCGATTTGCAGGCGCAAGCACCCAAAAAGACATGGGATTTCACAATCATGCCTACGGAAGAGGAAGATCAATTGAGGCAAGATGCGAATTGGGAAAGCATTGATGACCACGGGAAACACTATTATTCTAACAAACAGAATATAGGTCGTTCGGGTGGAACAAAGATGCTTTCAGCCAATGAAATCGGCCCATTCACCTCCCCAATCTCTGCCAATGGGAAAGCCATTGAGAGCTGGCGAGGCCTTCAATTCGGTATCTTTGTCAACGGAAACAGCAAACCTCTCAGTGCAGGTAAGCTGCTGATTGCCCATGATGAGGGGCAACGTGTACTACGGTTGAATGCAAAAGGTATTGCCATTGTTATCCCAAATTGTAAAAAAGGACAAACTATCACTGTGCATTACAAGTCAACAAGTAAGGCAGCAAAAAACTATTTGCAAGCTGAAGCCAATGTAGAGGTTTTGCAAGGGTTTGATACTCCTGATGACGGAGCACTCATTCAAGAAAGCATCGGAAAGGTAAAAGCCGACGGAGATGTGGTCTTTACAACAACAAACGGACTTTTCCTCTTCGACATTATCCTAAAAGATGCTACGGGAAAGCCTATTCCTGCAGGGATAACGAATCACAAACTGCAGCAAAAAAAGGCTCAAGTGAGCATGACTTATAACCTACAAGGACAGCGTGTTGGCAAGTCTTTTAAAGGTATAGTCATTCAAAACGGAAAGAAAATCATACAGAAATAAATCATGAGAAACTTTATATCGACTCTTCTGTGCAGTCTCTTTGTGTCGCTTCCTGTAATGGGAAAAGGCCATGAGGTCAAAGTTGTTATCGCGAATCCTACGTCAGAACAACGCGCAGAAGTCGTCGAAATCAATGCTAAAATGCTTTATCAGCGACTGCAATCTGCTTATGGTTCGCCGCTGATTATACGCAATGCGTTTGGTCAACAGGTGGCCTCTCAACTCACATCTGATAGCCTCCTACTGATTGATGCAGCCGTTTTCCCTCATGAAAAGACGGTGTTTAGTGTTACACGTGGCGTGCCTCAAGCCTTCAAAAGCAGTGTAGATGGACAACTATATGCCTGGCGTGTGGATGACTTTACATGGGAAAACGACCGCTGTGCCTATCGTGCTTATGGACCAGCTCTACAGAAAACAGGCGAGAAAGCCTATGGAATCGACGTCTGGTTAAAGTCTGTTCCCAACTTAGTTGTAGCCGAACGCTATGCCAATGTCTATGCCGCCAATCAGGAAGAGAAGCGACTTCGCAAGCAGGGAGCTACCGAAGCTGCCGACAGTGTCAAGCGAAACTTCTCGTTACATCTTGACCATGGCAACGGACTTGATTGCTATAATGTGGGTTCTACGCTTGGATGTGGTACACCAGCCCTATTACATGGTGACAGCATTGTTATGCCTTATTGCTTTAGTTCCTATCGTGTTATCGACAACGGGCCACTCCGTTTCCGCGCGGAATTTATCTATAATCCTGCCAATGTGAATGGAGAGACCAACCTCATTGAACATCGTTTGATTACATTAGATAAGGGATCAAGTTTCAATCACGCTACCGTTTGGTATGAAAATCAACGTCGTCCGCAGCCATTCTGTGCTGGATTCGTCGTCCATGAGGGTGCTGTCAACACACTACACATGGGGCGTAACTACGTGGAATACGCTGATCCAACCGACAATCCATCGGGACATGGCATCCAAATCTATGTCGCTGTCGTCTTCCCTGAAGGCAAAGTGCAACCCCGCTGGTTGAAAAACACTCGATTAAGTAAAGGAGTTGCAGGGCACGCTATCTGCAAAACGACTCTCCGTCCGAATGAAAAGGCAACCTATTATTTTGGTGCTGGTTGGATTGGTTCAGGCATTCGCAATCAAAAAATGTGGCAACTTGAAATCAATTCTCTAACTGAAAGGCTGAAAAATCCACTCCAAGTGACGATTGAATAGCGCCTTATCACGAGCCGTAAAGGCACACATCATAAAACGATTTGGGGCAAACCATCGCGTCATCTCCCCTATTTTACCGCATGAACCAAAGAAATGGGGTTAGAAAATATATGTTTCAACGCCACCGGTCTTGCGCTTTTGATACCCTAAGGTTGCCAAACGATAGTGCAGGCTACCCTGGGTTTGTGGATGGTTTGCGTGGAACAACGCCATCAGTGTTACGCTTTCTAAGCGTAATCCGCCATTTATTCATGTGTGAATTGCCCTAAATCGTATCATGAAATAAACGTTTCAACGCCGTAGGTGTTGTGCTTTTGATAGCCCAGGGGTGCCAAACGATAGTGCAGGCTACCCTGGGTTTAACGTATAGTTTATGGGGAACAACGCCGTAGGTGTTGCGCTTTTTCTTATTAATTTGCCATAAAAGGTTTCATTATAACCATGCATTCATAGAAAAAGCTCAACACCTACAGCGTTGAATCTCCTTGCGAATACCCACCCGGGGTAGGCTCGTCCCTCACCAACCCCGGGCTATCAAAAGAACAACTCGTACCGAGTTGCACCATGAGGGCATTTCTATTGCATAATACACTCATTGGAATACCAACATAACACATACGGCGTTGCGTTGTTATAACATTCGCAATGGCAAATACATCCATCAGAATATCGGCATAAAAATATGGCGTTGCATCGTTACCACGTTTACCATGGTAAATACATCCATTGTAACATTGGTATAACACCTACGGCATCGGTGATTAACAAACAATTTATTGGGTTATATTAATGTAGCTATTATAATACGTTGTCAATGATATTCCAACGAATCATGCCGCAAATAATAAATCAACACGCATTTCGCAACGCTGTAAGCGTTGTACTTTTGATAGCCCAGGGTTGCCAAACAATAGTGCAGGCTACCCTGGGTTTGTAGATGGTTTGCGTGGAACAACGCTGTAAGTGTTGTACCTTTTTGGCGCAATCTAACATATATCCTAATGCGAAAAAATGTGATCCATGATATTAAATAAACGTTTCAACGCCGTAGGTGTTGCGCCTTTGATAGCCCAGGGTTGCCAAACGATAGTGTAGGCTACCCTGGGTTAGCATATGGTTTGTGTGGAACAACGCCGTAGGTGTTGCGCTTTTTCTTATTAATTTGCCATAAAAGGTTTCATTGTAAGCGTGCCTTCATAGAAAAAGCTCAACACCTATGGCGTTGAATCTCCTTGCGAATACTTACCCAGGGTAGGCTCGTTCCTCGCCAACCCTGGGCTATCAAAAGCACAACTCGTACCGAGTTGCATAGTGAGAACATTCTTGGTAGCAGATTTGTTCATTGGAATATTGGCATAACATCCTATTAATCCTCTCACTATAACCATGCCTTCACAGAAAAAGCTCAACACCTACGGCGTTGAATCTCCTTGCGAACGTTTACCCGGGGTAGGCTCATCCCTCGCCAACCCCGGGCTATCAAAAGAACAACTCGTACCGAGTTGCACCTTGAGGGCTGTCACAATGTTAAACACATCCATCGAAAAATCATCATAACATACAGGATGTTACGTGCCGGGAGCATTCATGATGGCAAATATAATCGTTAGAAGATTGGCACATTTTGCTATTTATTTATTCGCATGTTAGCATCAATTGTGTTATAACATAAACGTTTCAACGCCGTAGGTGTTGCGCTTTTGATAGCCCAGGGTTGCCAAACGATAGTGTAGGCTACCCTGGGTTAATGTGTGGTGTGCGGGGAACAACGCCGTAGGTGTTGCGCTTTTTCTTATTAATTTGCCATAAAATGTTTCATTGTAAGCGTGCCTTCATAGAAAAAGCTCAACACCTACGGCGTTGAATCTCCTTGCGAATACCCACCCGGGGTAGGCTCGTCCCTCGCCAACCCCGGGCTATCAAAAGAACAACTCGTACCGAGTTGCGTGGTAAACCAATTGTGAGGGTGACGTTGTTGATAATTAAAGGTAAAATGGTGTAAGGCATACAAAGCCTCTCCCCCAGCCCTTTACTTTCCTCATTTCGCAAGCTTCACGAACAACGACCTATGGTTCCCCGAAGAGGGAGGGGAGTAGTTAGCCTTGGAAATGGAGGAAGTTGTTTTATGGGTAATTAGTGGTATCGCCATTGTTGATAATAAAAAGCTAAATGAATTGATGCATTTCATCGTGTAAAATACGGCAAAATGCACGATGAAATGACGCAAATTGTCGCATGAAATGACGCAAACAATAAGGCGAAGTGCCATGAATAGCACTTCGCCTTAACTGATTTTACACAAATGTTTCTATAATATTGTGATATACAACGACTTCGTTAATATTCTACATATAGCCTAACCACCTCAGAATGTCATTGAGATTGGCCACAATCATTAGCAGAATGATAATCGTTACGCCTGTATACTCGGCACGAATCATAAACTTTTCACTCGGCTTTCGACCCGTTATCATTTCATAAATGAGGAAAAGCACGTGACCACCATCAAGGGCTGGGATGGGAAGTATATTCATAAAGGCGAGAATTATGCTTAAGAAGGCGGTCATTTTCCAAAAGATATACCAATCCCATGATGAGGGAAAGAGACTTCCTATCGTACCAAATCCACCGAGACTCTTGGCTCCGCTGGCAGAGAACACATACTTCATGTCACTCACATAGCCTTTCAACACATCCCAACCATAGGCAACTCCTGCCGGGAAACTGGCCAAAAAGCTGTAGCTTTTGTGTGTAGGTGTGTAGAGAGACAACATACTTGGAAACTCAATGGCAAACTTCAAGTCGGGTGTAAGCACAGCTTTTGCTGTGTCAACCTTATCGGATTGATATACCAACTGCGCCGTTCTTATCTTCATACTGTCTTGATGTGTCTTGCAAGCAGATAGTTTTTCTCTCATTTTGCTTAGTTCGTCAAGGAACACATTGGCTGAAGTTATCTTCACCCCATTAAGTGCCAATAGCTTATTTCCTTTCTTCAAACCAATCTTTTCGCCTGGACCGCCGGGAAGAACAGAGTCGACTGTGGCAGGAAGATAAGGCTGACAGAAAGCCGGAGTGCTTTTAATCATGCTTAAAAGATTAATATCTCCTGACAAATGTAGGCTCATTGGCTTTCCATTTCGAATGATATCAACGCGCTTAGCCTTTGAGATTGCGCGGAACATATCGGCACTAAAGTCTTTAAACTGCCCTTTTTCGGTGCCAAGAAGAATGTCATGGTCTTTAAAACCATAGCGTTTTGCCTCTTGATTAAACAGCATTCCTTGCTTCATGTCTTTCGTTTGAATGTAAGTATCGCCCCAAACAAACATGAGCATTGAATAGATGAAGAGTGCAAGAAGAAAGTTAACGGTGACTCCACCAATCATAACCAGCAGCCGTTGCCATGCAGGTTTTGTTCTGAACTCCCATGGTTCAGCCGGTTTAGCCATTTGTTCGGTGTCGAAACTCTCGTCAATCATTCCTGCAATCTTGCAGTAACCACCAAATGGAAGCCATCCCATCCCATATTCAGTATCGCTGTTTTTAGGTTTAAAATGGAACAGACTACCCGTCCATTTTCCTATACCGACATCAAAAAATATATAAAACTTCTCAACTCTTATACCGAAAAGTTTTGCAAAAAACATGTGTCCACCCTCGTGGAGCAGTACTAATAGTGAGATTGCAAGAATGAACTGCAATGCCTTTATGAATATAACTTCCATGATTTATTTATCGTTTTTATTTTCAAAATGAATGACTCTATAGGGTTGAAGCCTTCAAAACAAGACGCTGAGCAATGGTTCTGGCCTCAGCATCTGTCTGCAAATAGACATCAAGATTAGGGTTTTTATCGAATGTTGCCTGCTGCATGGTTTGCTCAATCACATCAGCCATGCCAAGGAAAGAGCACTCATTGCGACGGAAAGCCGCATTAACCACCTCGTTGGCAGCGTTCAAAATACAGGGCATATTTCCCCCTTTATCGATTGCTTCGTAGGCCAAGGCTAAGCATTTGAACTTATTTGTGTCGGGCTCGAAGAACTCTAAACGTTGCTGTTTGAATAGATCGAGGCGCTCACCTTTTAGATATAAGCGCTCAGGGAACGAGAAAGCATATTGTATGGGCAATCGCATGTCGGGCACACCCAACTGAGCTTTCACCGCACCATCAATGAATTCGACCGCACTATGGACTATACTTTGGGGATGAATCAACACTTGTATGCGGTCAGCGGGTACGCCAAAGAGCCACTTTGCCTCTATAATCTCGAAACCTTTATTCATTAACGATGCCGAGTCTATAGTGATTTTAGCGCCCATATCCCATGTAGGATGCTTCAAAGCATCAGCAGCTGTGACAGTCTTGAGTTGTTCGTGGCTGAACAATCTGAAAGGACCTCCAGAACAAGTAAGCAGAATTTTCTCTATCTTATTATCTGCATCACCGACAATACTCTGGAAGATTGCACTATGTTCACTATCAACAGGCAAGATGGGTACATGGTTTTCTTTGGCCAAATTACATATTAATTCGCCGGCAACGACAAGCGTTTCTTTGTTTGCCAAGCATATTTTCTTATGCGCTTTAATGGCATTTATCGTCGGAACAAGCCCCGAAAAACCAACCATTGCGGCTAAAACCATGTCAATAGGTGAGGCAGAAACAATCTGTTCTAAGGCCTCTTTACCAGCATAAACCTTTATTTCTGGTTGGTCGTTGAGCAGTTGTTGCAAAGCGTCATAATGTACTTCGTTGGCAATAACGACAGCAGCAGGCTTAAATTCTCGTGCCTGTTGGGCCAACTTCTCTACGCTGTTGTTCGCCGTAAGACAATAAACTTCGTAGCGATCACTATGCTGTCGGATAACATCTAAAGCTTGAGTACCAATACTTCCGGTAGATCCGAGGATACATATCTGTTGTTTTTTCATTTCTTTTCCTATCGTCTTAGGGTTATAAATCAAGCAGCCCATCAGGGATGGACATTCGAATCTCACGGCGTTGCATATCAGCTTCGTGAATCAACTCCTCGTGAGCAGGCACCAAGATATCTTTACCTGTGGTGGTTTTAATCTCAAAAAGTGTGTTGATGGTGGTGTTATCAACTTCTGTTATATGCCCAACAACCTCATCATTCAGCCTATTGATGACCGTAAAGCCTATGATTTCGGCCCATGACAAGCCTTGTTCTGCGCCATCAGAAAGACTGCGTTCAAAGAACACTTCGCATCCCGTGAGCTGACGGGCACGCCCTTCTGAGTCGATATCTTCAAACTTAACAAGAGCATTTTCGGCACTCTTGAACCGATATTCCTCTATAAAGAACGGCACAAGTATACCATCAATAGATAGCAATAAATAGTCGGCTTCAACACGATCAAACACATCATCGGTGAAGAGAAAGGATATTTCACCTTGCACCCCATGTGGTTTCCCAAGCTTTCCGATTCTATATACGTCTTCGTTTTTAATCATTTACACGTTTGATACAAGCCCCGATAGCATTCAATCTGTTTTCAATGTCCTCATAACCCCTATCGATTTGGGCTATATTTGCAATATGACTTGTCCCCTGAGATGACATTGCTGCGATAAGTAAAGCGATACCCGCGCGGATGTCAGGACTGGTCATCCGTCCCGCTCTTAGCTTCATTTTGTGATCATGTCCCACGACAACTGCCCGATGAGGATCACACAAAATGATTTGTGCTCCCATATCAATTAGCTTGTCAACAAAGAACAAACGACTCTCAAACATCTTTTGATGTATGAGCACAGAGCCACGTGCTTGTGTGGCAACGACAAGGAGAACAGAAATCAAGTCGGGGGTAAGTCCGGGCCAAGGGGCATCAGACAATGTCATAATAGTGCCGTCAATGAATGAGTCAACCACGTAATGTGGCTGATAGGGGACAATCAAATCATCACCTTCAACCTGTATCTTTACGCCCAAACGCCTAAAGGCATCAGGGATGATTCCTAAGTTTTGGAGTGATACATTCTTAATTCTTACGCCGTCACCCACCATGGCTGCCATGCCAATAAATGAGCCAACCTCTATCATATCGGGTAAAACCGTGTGCGAAGCTCCATGCAATCGCTCCACCCCCACTATTGTAATAAGGTTACTTGCAATGCCACTGATGTTGGCACCCATAGCATTTAACAAGTGACATAGCTGCTGAATATATGGTTCACAGGCTGCATTGTAGATGGTTGTTGTGCCTTTTGCCGTCACAGCTGCCATGATAATATTTGCTGTTCCGGTAATAGATGCCTCATCAAGTAACATATAACAGCCTTTCAACTGTTCTGCTTCGATTCGGAAAACATCACGTTCGGGGTCACGAACAAACTTTGCTCCGAGGTACTTAAAACCGAGAAAGTGTGTATCTAAGCGTCTACGTCCTATCTTATCTCCCCCAGGTTTTGCCACGATTGCTTTGCCAAAACGGCCTAACAGAGGTCCTATCAAGAGAACACTTCCACGAAGTGAAGAACATTTCTGAACAAATTGCAAGCTGTCGAGATAGGAAAGATTCAGTTCATCAGCTTGAAACGTGTAGTCTCCACGCTGATGTCGCGTCACCTTTACCCCAATATCTTGTAATAATATGATGAGGTTATTGACATCAAGAATATCGGGTATATTCTTGATTCTCACGGGTTCAGTCGTCAACAACGTGGCACAAATCACTTCAAGTGCCTCGTTTTTGGCCCCTTGTGGCGTGATAGTACCCTTCAATCTATGTCCACCTTCGATGATAAATGATTCCATAGTTACTTCTTTTTGCGTTTGTTCGGCGTATTAGCAATGGGCCTATCCGCAATCTTATTAAACACAAAGGAATTCAAATCGAGTTGAACCTTCCCATCAGTAAACCGTGCAAGGTCATCAGCAACCTTCACATCATCGGCTGAACCATGGCTCCACGTCATCAAATCTATCTTCATTTGATTCGCCGTCAAACGTATAAGTTCATCGCGTTCTTCACCTTCTGGCATCGTCTTTAGACGCTGAAAAACTTCAAAAAGGATATGTCCGTAATGACGAACCGGTATGCGTTCCATCGGATAAGGCATTGGTTCAGGCTTTGAAGAGATTCTATTTGCCGCACTAATATCATAGGGCCAGTCGATATCAAGCTTGAAATCACTCATTATTGCAAGGTGATCCCACAGCTTATGTTGATAGTCCCCACTCTCTTTTCCCTGTGGAAACATACGCTCCATGATGGCAATTATTGTCTCAGCGCAAGCCTGACGCTCTTCCTTTGTCTTTAAGTTCACACAGAGATCCACCATATCTTGCACCTCACGTCCATACTCGGGCATGATTAGTTTCTCACGTTGTGTGTTGTAATCTAATCCTTCAATATTCATAATTAAAGCAGTTTCTTAGGCATTTTAGCTACAAAATCTTTCAAATAGAAAGGCACAAAGTAAGCTACATCCTCAGATTTCTCTTCGGCAAATCGCTTTTCTGCCAAGGGAAACATATTCTTTGCAAGTGGTAAAATGTCTTTAATGTAACGGGCGTTAGGATGATTTATCTCACTCATACATTTGCCTGCACCATCTCCAAAGAAATAAACAATACCCTTATCTAAATAAGTTTTATAGGTTTCTTCAGTTACTACATCTGCCTGAATCGGTCGAACAACATGCAAAGCACGGTCAAACACCTCGGCATATACCTCCATTCTGCGAGCATCTAACATAGGAACCAGCAGCGCATCTTCCTCATTTGGATGCTCACCAAGTAACACTGGAACAGCCAAAAGCTCAAGCGTTGGTATGGCAATCAACTTTACATCGCGACCATAGCAAATGCCCTTAGCCATTGAAGTACCTATACGTAGCCCCGTATATGAGCCAGGTCCGCAGCTCACTGCCACTGCATCAAGTTTCAAACCATGGCTATCGATGAAAGAAAGTGCCTCATCTACGAACGCACCTAACGTCTCGTTGTGGTGCGGACCACTATGATCTTCCTTGTTAAAGATGCATTCTGCGTCATTACTCACGGCAACCGAGCACACCGTTGTACTCGTTTCAATGTTTAATATACACGACATAAATGAAAAATATAATCTTAATAAATTGCAAATTTACGCTTTTTTCCCACAAAATTATTACTTTTGCATAAATTTAACGCGTAGCAATTATGATACAATCCATGACGGGTTACGGCAAAGCTGTAGTCACTTTTAAAGAAAAGAAGATTAATGTTGAGATTAAATCTCTAAACAGTAAGGCATTAGATTTGTCTGCACGCATTGCCCCACTCTATAGAGAAAAGGAGATGGAAATACGCCAAAAGGTAGCTAAAAGCCTTGAACGTGGGAAGGTAGACTTTGCCATTTGGATTGAAAAAGATGACATTGTAGACGCTGCTTCCATTAATGCGGCGCTCGTAGAAAACTATTATAAGCAGATAAAAGATATCTCATTGCAAACCGGAATCCCTGAGCCTACCGATTGGTATGCTACTCTTCTGGCGCTCCCTGATATCACAACAAAGACTGAAAACGAAGAACTCACCAACGAAGAATGGGCAGTTGTCTCTACAGCTATTGATGAAGCAATCCATGCTTTGGTAGATTTCCGCAAACAAGAAGGGGCGGCTTTGCAACACAAATTCAACGAAAAGATTAACAATATCGAAGCCTTACTCGCAAGTATTGAGCCATATGAGAAGAGCCGTGTAGAGAAAATACGACAGAATATCATTAAAGGTCTTGAACAAATTCCAAGTGTTGACTACGACAAAAACCGCTTAGAGCAAGAGCTTATCTATTATATTGAAAAGTTAGATATCAGCGAAGAGAAACAAAGACTTACCAATCACTTGAACTATTTCCGTGAAACAATGCAAGAAGAAGGCCATGGTGTTGGCAAGAAACTTGGCTTTATTGCACAAGAAATGGGTCGAGAAATCAACACAACTGGTAGTAAGAGCAATCAAGCGGAGATGCAAAACATCGTCGTAAAGATGAAAGATGAGTTGGAACAAATTAAGGAACAGGTGCTAAATGCACTGTAAGTTAAAGACGAAAGGGTTCTACATCTCTTTTCAAAGGGGTAGAACCGCTAAACAGATGCATCTTTCTTGCGACTAATTCTCAAATGAAACAGCTCTATAAATAGCAGAATTTAGATAATCCTTCAATAGTGAATAAAAGTAGGAAAGTATCTTACGATTCAGAATAAACCATGATATTAAAGGATGAATATGATGAAACAAAACAACGACTTTCTTCATTCCAACGAGTCAGAACAAAGCAAACAACAACCAAAAGACTCTAAACAAGACTCTCATTGGGCTGAGTTTCCAGGCCGACTCCTAATCTTCAGTGCGCCATCGGGCTCGGGAAAGAGCACCATTGTGCAATGGTTGATGAAAGAACATCCTGAACTTAATCTCCACTTTTCTATCTCGTGTACAAGTCGTGAGCCTCGAGGAACGGAGCAAAATGGCGTAGAATACTTCTTTCTTTCGCCCGAATCATTCAAGGAAAAGATTGCAAACAATGAGTTCCTTGAATACGAAGAAGTTTATGAAAACCGCTTCTATGGCACACTAAAGTCTGAAGTTGAGGAGCAGATTGCACGTGGAGAGAACGTCGTTTTTGACGTAGATGTGAAAGGTGGATGCAACATAAAGCGATTCTTCGGCAGTCAAGCCATAAGCATCTTTGTACAACCTCCCTCGATAGAAGAACTGAGAAAAAGACTCAATGGACGTGGAACCGATCGGCAGGAGGTTATCGAACAGCGCATCGCAAAAGCTGAATACGAACTTTCTTTCGCACCAAACTTCGACCATATCGTTGTCAACGACGACCTCGAAACAGCCAAACAAGACACTCTTAGACTGATAACGACTTTCTTGAACAATAAATAAAAGTGGACGAAATAAGGCTCACTGCACCCCAAATCGGTATCTACGGCGGTTCATTTAACCCCATTCATATGGGTCATATATCGTTGGCTAAGACGCTACTTCAGCACACACGGCTCGACGAAATCTGGTTCATGGTGTCGCCACTCAATCCTTTTAAGCGCATGGATAACGACCTTTTAGACGACAACCACCGCTTAGAACTCACACAAAATGCCCTTGCTGACGAGCCAAACCTTATTGCTTGTGACTTCGAATTCCGCCTTCCTAAGCCCTCATATACCTATGATACGCTTTGTAAACTCCATGAAACCTACCCCCAAAATCAGTTTACACTCATCATAGGAGCAGACAATTGGGCGAACTTCGACCGCTGGAAAAACCACGATTTCATCCTCCATCACTACCCCATTATCATCTATCCGCGCAAACATTCGCCTATATGCACAACGCAACTCCCTAAGAATGTCACGCTCGAAAATACGCCGTTATACGATTTCAACAGTACGGATATCCGGCGACGCATTGCACATGGCATGTCGATTCATGGCATGGTGAAGCCTGAAATAGAAGCAAAAACAATACAATATTACCAAGAACTGCAAAAGAAAACAAATCTTTCAGAGAATCTCTAAGGTGAATCGACCTATTGAAAGGGGATGGTTGGGAGGATTGATTGAGGGGAAAAAAGCCTCACCCCCAGCCCCTCCCCGAAGAGGGAGGGGAGTAGTTAGTCGTGGAAATGGAGGAGGTTGTTTTGGGGGTAGTTAGTGGTGGTGATGTTGTTGATATTTAGTGGTAAAATGATTTGGGGCAAATCATCGCGTAATTTGCCGTGTTTTACCGCATGAAATGATAGAGATTATCGCACGAAATGACATCGTTTAGAATACCATTTTAGTTCAACGCTGAAGGCGTTGTACTTTTGATAGCCCAGGGTTGGCGTCAGCCTACCCTGGGTTATGCATGCAGTAAGAAGCTCAACGCCGTAGGTGTTGTACATTTTCTGTGTGGAATGCCGCGATAAAATCACGAGGAGTAAAAGGTACAACGCCTACAGCGTTGTTGTCACTCACGGCAAACAACCCAGGGTAGCCTTCGCTTTCGCTCGCCAACCCTGGGCTATCAAAAGTACAACACCTACGGCGTTGCAGCATTATGTCATTTATAATGGTGGATATATCCATTGAAATCTTGATACATTTTGCTATTTATTTATTCGTATGCTATCCTTAATTGTATTATAAAATAAATATTTCAACGCCATAGGTGTTACGCTTTCTAAGCGTAATTCGCCATGAAAATCCTTGCTATACCCATGCCTTCCCAAAGAAAACTCAACACCTATGGCGTTGAATCTCCTTGCAAACGTTTACCCAGGGTAGGCTCGTTCCTCGCCAACCCTGGGCTATCAAAAGAACAACACCTACGGCGTTGCATTGTCACAACATTCACAATTATAGATGCACACGTTGGAATATTGGCACAACACTGGCGACCTTACGTAATAAAGAGATTCATGGTGATAGATATATCCATGGGAATATTAGCACAACACCTACGGCGTTGCATTATTGAAACATTCGCATTATTGGATATATTCCTTGAAACATCGCCATAAAACAAACATCATTATGCACCAAAAACCTTCGCTATGCCAAATACATTCATTGAAGAACCATTTTTATACCTATGGCATTGACGACCGACACCATTTACATTGGCGAATAATATCCTTTTTATGATAATTTGTCATGCCACATATTATTGATGCAATACCTACGCATTAAGAAATAATCAGCGATTGATAATGTTATGTTTTCAGAAGGATGGCAAACTGCATAAATAGAGGATGTGGGCTGTTTGGATAGCGGTGAGGAAACCGATAATATAGTTAAATAAACAAAAATGAGTACAACGGGTCGATTATCTTTGTATATTTGCGAACGACATAAAGTTTAATAATCTTATAATTTAACCGGAAAACATGATGAATATCCCTACAGTTTTTTTGTTAGTACCATTAGCTTCGGTCACAGCGCTATGCATGTCATGGTATTTTTTCAGTGAAATGATGAAGGAAGAAGAAGGAACACTGAAGATGAAAGAAATCGCTTCGCACGTTAGAAAAGGGGCAATGGCCTACCTACGCCAGCAATATAAGGTTGTGGGAATAGTCTTTTTGGTGCTTGCTTTGCTTTTCGCCTTCATGGCTTATGCCTTAAAAATACAGAATCCTTGGGTGCCAATAGCCTTTCTTACAGGTGGTTTCTTTTCGGGACTTGCCGGATTTTTCGGCATGAAAACAGCTACTTATGCCTCTGCACGCACGGCAAACGCAGCGCGAAAAGGTTTGGATCATGGGTTGAGAGTGGCCTTTCGGAGTGGTGCTGTGATGGGACTTGTCGTTGTAGGACTTGGACTTTTAGACATCGCGATATGGTTTTTGATTCTTAGTTTCGTATATTCGGAAGGCAATATTGCCTTGATAACAATCACAACTACTATGCTCACATTCGGTATGGGGGCATCAACGCAGGCACTTTTTGCACGTGTTGGCGGAGGCATCTATACGAAAGCAGCCGATGTTGGGGCTGACCTCGTGGGAAAGGTTGAGGCAGATATTCCCGAAGATGACCCTCGAAATCCGGCTACTATCGCTGATAATGTGGGCGACAATGTGGGTGATGTGGCTGGCATGGGTGCCGATTTATATGAGAGTTACTGTGGAAGCATCTTGTCGACTGCAGCACTTGGGGCCACAGCCTTTGCCTTAAATGGCGATATGCAGCTACGGGCTGTCATTGCACCAATGATTATTGCCGCCGTAGGTATATTCCTTTCACTCATCGGAATCTTTCTCGTTCGTACGAAAGAAGGGGCAGACATGAAAGCCTTGTTACGCGCTTTAGGACTTGGAACGAATGTAAGTGCGGTTTTGATTGCCGTGGCTTCGTTTGTGATTCTTTATCTTTTAGGCATAGAAAACTGGCTCGGCTTGTCATTTTCTGTTATCAGTGGGCTCGTGGCTGGCGTCATTATAGGACAAGCAACAGAATATTATACCTCGCAAAGTTACCGTCCTACGCAGGAGATTGCAAAGGCAAGTGAAACGGGTTCGGCTACAGTTATCATCAAAGGACTGGGTACTGGCATGATCTCTACATGCATTCCAGTGTTAGTTATCGCCTTAGCCATCATGCTAAGTTACCTTTGTGCCAATGGGTTTGATATGAGTATGCGAGCTGATTCCATAAGCCATGGGCTCTATGGAATAGGGATTGCCGCCGTGGGAATGCTCTCAACACTCGGCATAACGCTTGCAACAGATGCCTATGGACCTATTGCTGACAACGCTGGTGGTAATGCAGAGATGAGTGAATTAGGGCAAGTGGTGAGACAACGCACGGATGCTCTCGACGCATTGGGCAACACTACGGCAGCCACAGGCAAAGGATTTGCCATAGGAAGTGCGGCACTTACGGCCTTAGCTTTACTCGCTTCGTATGTAGAAGAGATAAAGATTGCCATGGTAAGAGCCGTCGAAGAAGGTCGTCATTTCATTGACTATGCAGGACAATCTTTTGATCCTTCACAGGCAACGATGCCCGATTTTATGAACTTTTTCCAAGTAACATTGATGAATCCCAAGGTACTTGTGGGGGCATTTATAGGTGCAATGGCAGCCTTTCTCTTTTGTGGTTTGACGATGGGTGCAGTCGGAAGAGCAGCCCAATCTATGGTAGAAGAGGTGAGAAGACAATTCAAAGAGATTAAAGGAATATTAGAAAAGACGGCGCAACCAGACTATGGTCGTTGTGTGGAAATATCCACAAAGAGTGCTCAAAAGGAAATGATTGTTCCGAGTTTACTGGCAATCGCCATCCCCATTGTAGTCGGAATATTGCTTGGAGTGGCTGGAGTCTTAGGCTTGTTGGTAGGTAGTTTGTCGGCAGGATTTACCTTGGCAGTCTTCATGGCCAATGCAGGTGGCGCATGGGACAATGCAAAGAAGATGGTCGAAGAAGGCCATTTCGGAGGTAAAGGGTCTCAAAGTCATAAGGCAACGATAGTGGGTGACACGGTGGGCGACCCCTTTAAAGACACTGCCGGGCCAAGTCTTAACATCTTAATCAAGTTGATGTCTATGGTAAGTATTGTCATGGCAGGACTCACAGTGGCTTTTATTTGAGTATGCTTCATTTCTTTTCATCAGATAAAGAGGATGAATAGGATTGCAAAAAAGCATTAAAATGCATTGCGATTATCTGAATATTACGCAATAAAAAAACAGAAAAAATATTGCAAGAGAATGCAGATTATGTTATTTTTTGTATACCTTTGTGGCATAATTTACACTTTTAAGACAAATAAAATTTTATGAACAAAACATTGTCAAGCATGCTTTTAGGTGCATGCTTCATGCTAAGTGCAACGCCATCTATGGCACAGTTCAACCTTAAAAAAGCTATTGGAGGAGCATCAAAGGCTGTAAAAGCAGCAACTTTAACCGATGCTGACGTAGCAAACTATGTGAAAGAATACATTGATTGGATGGATAAGCACAATCAAGTTTGCCCTGAAAACAATCCCTATTCTATTCGTTTGAAGAAATTAACTCAAGGACTTAACGACGTAGAAGGTATTCCTTTGAACTTCAAAGTCTATTATGTCACCGACGTAAATGCCTTTGCTTGCGCCGATGGTAGCGTGCGTGTGTTCTCTTCTTTGATGGACATCATGACCGATGATGAGTTACTTGGCGTCATAGGACACGAGATAGGACACGTTGCTCACAAGGATTCTAAGAATGCTTTCCGTACAGCTTTGCTCGCATCGGCATTCAAAGATGGAGTCTCTTCCACGGGAGGTAAGGCCGCAACGCTTAGCGATTCACAGTTCGGAGAGCTTGGAGAAGCGTTGTTGAATGCTACATATTCGCAGAAGCAGGAAAGCAATGCAGACGCTTACGGCTATGACTTCTTGAAGAAAAATGGTAAGAATCCTTGGGCAATGGCTTTGTCGTTTGAGAAACTTAAGAAGCTCGAAGAGGACTCAGGTTACCAGAAAGACAGCAAGTTTAAGCGCATGTTCTCGTCTCATCCAGACTTAGATAAGCGCATAAAAGTAATGAGTGAGCGTGCAACGAAAGACGGATTTGCTCGTCCAGAGAATAAAATGCCAGAGCAACCTGTTGTAAAGAAGGTCGTAAAAGGAAAGAAAAAGTAACATCATTCAATTTATAAAATTACCTATATGAAGAAAAAACTGACAACAATCTTGGTAATAATGCTCTGCTTTGTGGCTCAATATGCAGAGGCTTTTCGCATTAGAGTGAAGGTGCCAAGCAGCAATCAAGGCGGTGGAGACAGTTCATCTTGGATCTCAACTGCCGTTATTTGTGGTATCATCCTTTACGTTGTAATAAAGTATTGGTCATTCTTTAAGCAGTTATTCCGCTTCTTTACCTCCAGCGCTAAGGTTGAAAAGAATACTGATTTGACGCAAGATCAACAACGAAAGCTATTGTTAAGTGGTGTATTTGCAGCACAAAAGGCAGCTTTATACAATGTAGTTAAGACGGGATTATCAGCAGATGAGCGTGAGAAGATGTTCAACCAAGGTTGGAATATCAGTGACCAAGCATCGGCAATCGAAACACTTGACTATTTGAGATTATCGGGTACACGTCGCTATTTCCCTCAAGTTGTCGAGGCTTTGAAGCTTAAAAACAAGCAAGAAATACAGCAATATCTCCGTGATACCTTTGAAGATAGCGAGGATATCAATAATTGTTGGGAGCAAGTTCAATTCGCTTTTGAGTCTATGGACCCTCTAATGAAGGAACACATCATTAGTAATGAGGCCGACTTTTCACGCATTGGACCCGATGCATGGGACGCTGGTCGTCTTGTGTTCATAGCCAGATTGTGTCGCGAAGCAAACTATATCAACGACGAACAACTTTGGAAATATGTTGATGCGGCAGACGAAATAGCACATAGAACGCTTACTTCTTGGGAAGACTTTGGTAAGAGTTACATCATTGGTCGTTGCTTATGGTGTGGTGCTTCAAATTACTTCGAGGTGATGGCAGGCCATGCTAAGGACATGTATACTAAGCCAAATAGTCCTTGGAAGACTTTCCCTTTCGCATAATCTGAATCTAATCACGAGATGAAAATAAAGAGTTCTCTCTATCAGCCGAATCAAATGGGCTGATAAAGAGACGCTAAACACAAACTATAAAAATTAAAAACGAGCAATATGAAAAAGAGAATTATCTACAGTTTAGTATTGATGTTAGGCCTGTATGCACAGGAAGCAATGGCTTTAAGACTTCGAATCAGAGTACCAAGTGGCTCATCTGACGGCTCAACAGGAGGCTATACATGGATTGTTTACATCATAGTTGGTGTGCTTATTGTTATTGGTTTATATCAATATTTCCTTAAAGCAAAGGCCACTTTACGCCAGTTTGGCAGTGGACTTCGAACCGATTCAAGTTCAAATCTCAGTCAAGATCAACAGCGAAAGATGTTGCTTAGTGCCATCTATGCAGAGAATGATAAGTGTTATTTGAATGCTATTAAGACGGGATTAGTGAAAGATGATTGCGCAGAACAGCTCAAAAGAGACTGGGGTATCTATGACCATAGCTCAGCAATTGACGCTTTAGACGATCTGAAATTAGCTTGCACAAAAGACTATATGCCAAATATTGCAGAGGCATTCAAGTTGAAAGAGCAGAAAGCTATTGAGCAATATCTCAACGAAACGTTTGTAAACAAGAATGAAGCTAAGGCATGTTCTAAACAGATTGAACGCGCTTTCAAGACTATAGGCAATTTAGTTAAGGAAGGAATTGTTAGAGATGAGGCCGACTTTACACGTATAGGTGGCATTGGTTTTGAGGCAACTCGTCTGGTCTTTATTGCTCGTATGTGCGCTGAAAAGAAGTATATCAGCGAGGAAGAAATGTGGCAATATGTTGACTTTGTTGACGAATTGGTTCACAAATCGCTTTCTTCTTGGGAAGACTATGGCAAGAGTTACATCATCGGTTACACTCTTTGGGGTGCTGATAGCTATAGCATGGGTCAGACAAAGAAGATATTTAACAAGCTCATTAGCGACCCAAAGAGTCCTTGGACGACTTTCTCTTTCGCTAAAAAGGCTTAATCTTTATAGATTATTCCCCATAGTTAAACATGTTATTTCACTCAGAAAGCATCCTTATAGGGTGCTTTCTTTCTTTTTCTTCTACTTTGTTTGCGCGTGCTTTCCCTACATTCTTTTCCATGGAAAGCGTCACTTCGCCCAGCCATTTCTATTTCAAAATTCTTTCTTTTGTTTGCTTTATCTGCCTCAAATGTCGTATATTTGCACCAGACACAGCACGTTTTATGCATCTGAATGATGAGTTTCGGCTTTTCATTTCATTGATTTTGCTGACGAGAGTGTCTCAATAGGAATCATAAGAGCTTTCAAACGACAATGAAACAAATCATCAATCACTTCACAGATGATGACCTTTATAAGCTTTCTATGTGCTGTTCGGTCATCGATAATTACCCTCGTGCCCAAGTAAAATACCAGTTTGTAGACCGCAATAACACGGTATATCCCACTGGGTTTGCTGACGAATTGCGTCGCCAAATCGAAGCCTTAGAGGGCGTTATCATTACAGATGACGAGATAGATTTCATGAAACGGCGATGCAGTTACATGCCGCATTGGTTCTTTACTTACCTCCGTGGCTACAGGTTTTCACGCGAATGGGTCAACGTTTCACAAGATATTGACGGGCATCTTCACGTGGAATTTGAAGGCAGTTGGTCGGATACCATCCTCTTAGAAGTAAAGGTTCTGGCGATGATCTCAGAGCTTTTCTACATCATGACAGGGCAGATTGCAAGGTTAGACTACGTGCAGTTGTATAACAAAACGTGTCAAAAAGCAGAACGATTGTTGACTGCTGGCTGTGTGTTTTCAGACTTTGGAACACGTCGGCGCGCCTCTTTTGAAGCCGAAGATACGGTGGTTCGTGCATTGAAAGACACCTATCAAAGCCGTGATTGGAAAGGAAGACTCGTGGGAACAAGCAATGTTTACATCGCCATGACCCACGATTTACAACCTGTTGGCACTATGGCGCATGAGTTTATTTGCGCGATTGGCGGTATGTTTGGACCGCAAATGGCCAATCACTTAGCGATGAACGCCTGGCGAAACACCTTCCGTGGTGCCCTCGGTACATATCTTTATGACTCTTTTGGATGGGATATCTTCTCGTTAAACTTCTCAGAAGACTTTGCAAATCTATTCAAAGGACTACGCATTGACTCGGGAAATAACCACGAACAACTAATGAAAATCGTGGAGAAATATCGTTCACTTGGCATTGATTCCCGTACAAAACAGGTTGTGTTTTCAAATGCGTTAAACACTGATTCGGCAATAGAAATTCAACAATATGCAAAAGATTATTGCCTGCCTTCATTCGGAATAGGTACTCATTTCACCAATGATTTCGAAGGTATTGAGCCAATGAATATTGTCATTAAACTTGTTGCATCGAAAATAACAGAGTGTTGGCCCTACTATAATGACACATGTAAGCTCTCCGAAGACCTCGGAAAACACACCGGAAAGCCAGAAGTCATCCGCCGTTTTATGGAGGCTTTGCACATGAAAGAGTAGAAAACACCTCATCATTTGAATATTGCAACCATGCAATATGCCGATATTCCAATGAATACATCTTCCATTATAAATGTTGTAACGACGCAATGCCGTAGGTATTATATCAATCTTCTAATGAACGTATTTGCCATTATGAATATTTTCAACACGCAACAGCATTGGTATTGTAATATTTTCTCGATAAAGGTGCTCTAAATTATAAATGCCCTCATGGTGCAACTCGGTACGAGTTGTGTTTTTGATAGCCCGGGGGTGGCGAGGAACGAGCCTACCCCGGGTAAACGTTCGCAGGGAGATTCAACGCCATAGGTGTTGAGCTTTTTCTATGAAGGCATGCTCACAATGAAACATTTCATGGAGGATTAATCAAAAAAAGCGCAACACCTACGGCGTTGTTCCACGCAAACTATACGCTAACCCAGGGTAGCCTGCACTATCGTTTGGCAACCCTGGGCTATCAAAAGCACAACACCTACGGCGTTGAAATGTGCATTTTATAATACAATTGATGACAACATGCGAATAAATAAACAGCAAAATGTATCAAGAACTCAATGGATATATCTTTCATTATAAATGTTGTAACGACGCAACGCCGTAGGTATTATATCAATCTTCTAATGAACGTATTTGCCATTATGAATGTTTTCAACACGCAACTGCGTTGGTATTGTGATATTTTCTCGATAAAGGTGCTCTAAATTATAAATGCCCTCATGGGGCAACTCGGTACGAGTTGTGTTTTTGATAGCCCGGGGTTGGCGAGGAACGAGCCTACCCCGGGTAAACGTTCGCAAGGAGATTCAACGCTGTAAGTGTTGAGTTTTCTTTGAGAAGGCATGGTTATAGTGAGGTATTTAATGGCGGATTACGCTTAGAAAGCGTAACACCTATGGCGTTGAAATATTCATTTCGCAACATTATTTTCATCGTTTCATGCGGTAAAAAGCAGCAAATTATGCACCCATTTATCACAACTCTTTTTACGCTTAATTATCAACCATATCATCCTCACAAATGCTTCACCACGCAACGCCGTAGGTGTTGTACCTTTGATAGCCCAGGGTTGGCGAGCGAAAGCGAAGTCTACCCTGGGTTGTTTGCCGTGAGTGACAACAACGCTGTAGGCGTTGTACCTTTTATTCCTCGGCATTTTATCGCGGCATTCCACGCAGAAAAAGTACAACACCTACGGCGTTGACCTCCTCACTACACGCATAACCCAGGGTAGGCTGACGCCAACCCTGGGCTATCAAAGGTACAACGCCTTCAGCGTTGAACTAAAAGAGTATTCTAAACAGTATCATTTCATACGACAATCTCTATCATTTCGCGCGATAATCCGCGTCATTTCATGCGGTAAAACATGGCAAATTGTGCGATAAAATGCCTCAAATCATTTTATCTTCACTTATCAAAAGCGCCGCCACCCCAAACTACCCCTCAAACAACCTCCTCCATTTCCACGACTAATTACTCCCCTCCCTCTTCGGGGAGGGGCTGGGGGTGAGGCTTTATCTCCCTCATTCCACCTCCCCCACCACCATGAAACATTCTCTCAAACACTGGTAGTGGAAGCCTCACAGAACACTAAAAACGGGACAAAAGTTTTCTTTTTATGAGTTTTTTTGTACCTTTGTGATGTTTAAAGTAAAAGTAACTGCGAATGAAAGATATATGCTGTATCGGGCATATCACCCGAGACAAGATTATCACTCCAAGCCAATCGGTCTCTATGTCGGGTGGAACGGCGTTCTATATGGCCTATGGTATTAACAACCTTCCCCATGATATAGCATTTCAATTGGTAACGAAAGTTGGGCCCGAATCACACGAAGAAGTAGATCGTATGCGTCAAGCGGGCATAGATGTCGTGTGTTATGACAGTGCAAAGAGTGTATATTTTGAGAACCGATATGGTATAGATAGCAATCAAAGAACACAGCGAGTGTTGGCTAAAGCCGACCCTTTCACCATAGAAGAAGTACTCCCTTTAGAGGCTAAAGTGTTTCATTTGGGCAGCTTGTTAGCCGATGATTTCCCTGTAGAGGTAGTCAAAGCGTTAGCCGAGAAGGGGCGTATTTCGATTGATGTACAGGGATATCTTCGTGAGGTTAGAGGCGAAAAAGTTTATGCTGTCAAATGGAGGGCCATGGAAGAGATACTTGCTTATACGGACATTCTAAAGCTTAATGAGCACGAAATGGAGATGATTACAAACTCAAAAGACCCACGCACGGTTGCTCTTCAAATGGCATCGTATGGTGTTCGGGAAGTAGTCATCACGTTAGGAAGCTTCGGCAGTCTTATTTATGCAGACAAACAGTTTTATGAAATCCCTGCCTATGAGCCGCGACAAGTAGTGGATGCCACGGGATGTGGCGATACTTACTCGGCAGGATACCTCTACATGCGCAGTCTTGGGGCTGACATTGAAGCCTCAGGTAAGTTTGCTGCTGCCATGTGTACATCGAAATTAGAGCACAATGGCCCATACGATGGGAAGTAAATCAAGCCTTCTCGTCTTTCTTTTCTTCTGTAGTTTTCGTCTTAGGCAACAATAAATTCAACACAACACCAACCACAGCAGCAAGTCCTATGCCTGAAATGGCGAAGTTACCACTTGATAACACGGCGCCACCAAGACCCATTGTGAGCATCACCGACATAATAATGATGTTGCGAGTATCGTTCATATCCACCTTACGTTGCATGAGATTCTGCACTCCTACGCTTGCAATCGTTCCGAAAAGCAATAGCATTATTCCTCCAAGAACAGCCTTTGGGACACTCTGAAGCAGTGCACTGAGCTTGCCGATGACCGAGAACAATAAAGCCGTTGCAGCTGAAATGCGAATCACAGCAGGGCTCGTTACCTTTGTAATCGACATGGCTCCCGTCACTTCTGAATAGGTTGTTTCGGGTGGACCGCCAAGAAAGGCAGAGGCAAGGCAAGCTAAACCATCGCCAAACATTGTGCGATGAAGTCCTGGTTGGGCTACAAAGTCCTTCTTAGCAACGGCACTTACGACATAAACATCACCGATATGTTCGAGTACTGGGGCTATAGCGACGGGCAACATATATAGGAATGGTTCCCAACTGAAATGTGAAATGGTGTCGAATTTCACGGGAAAAGAGAACCAAGGTGCAGCCACTACACCTGCAAAATCGACTTGATGCATGAACAAAGCAACGATATATCCCACGACAACTCCAGCGATAATAGGAACTAATTTCATTAATCCTTTGGCGAAAGTAAGTATCATGATGGCCGTGAAAAGCGAGCAAAAAGCCAAAAACCAGTTTGATTTTGCCATATCAACAGCCGTACCCGAGAGTGAAAGACCAATCAAAATGATAACCGGTCCGATGACAACGGGAGGGAATAATCGGTTTAAGAGTCGCTTGCCTTGCCATTTAACAAGAGCACTCATGACGAAATATACAACGGAAACTGCCGTCAAACCAGAGAGTGTTCCGCTTAATCCCCACTGCTTAGATGCTTCATTTATTGGCGCAATAAAAGCGAAAGAAGAGCCTAAGAAGATAGGAACCTTCCACCTGGTTACATAGTGAAAGATGAACGTTCCGAGTCCAGCTGTGAACAAAGCTGTAGCTGGATTTATACCCACTAATAACGGAACAAGGACTGTTGCGCCAAAGGCTACAAAGAGAAACTGTATGCCAACGATGACCTTTTTGCCTTGAGTTAGGTTTTCAGTATTCATGAATTAGGAAATGATTAAACGCATACAAAAGTACAAAAAAACTGTAAAGTAGAATCACTTTCTATCGTTTTGTTATGAAATTTCAGTCATAAATGCCTTGAAAGTCATAGGCAGAACTTCGTTGTTAAGCATATTCTCTACGTTGGGAAACAGCATTTTGAGGAATAAAGAAAAGCGCTTCATCAACGAAAAAGCCCTTCACCATACAATAAGGTGAAAGGCTTTGTGACATTTTCTTATATAAAACGAATCGTCTATCGTTATCAAGAATCAATAAATTAACTTGATTCCAGCAAAGAAACAGCGTGGAATGGCAGGGCCATAGATATAGGCTGAGTCGCGTCCCCAACCCTTATCAAAGTCTTTTTGATAAGCGTTCGTGAGGTTTTGGATACCTGCATTCAGCTGAAGTTTAACGTAATTGGAGATTGAAACGTCATAGGCGAGCTTCATGTTCAACGTTAAGAATGTTGGCGTTTGTACGGCTTCAGGGGCTATAGTAGTGCCATCCATAAGAATATGTTCGGTATGTCCCACGAGCATGTGCCCCGTATAATTACCCGAAAGCGCTGCAGAGAAGTTCTTTAAAGGTGTGAATGACGCCGTGAAATAACCATAAACAGAAGGTGTTCTCATCATTTTCTTCTCCTTAGGAGCGTCTTCATTCCACTCAATTGGTTCGTCATAAAGACTCCGTTGCAAGGTTAATCCGGCCTGAAGTTGGAACCATTGCGTGAAAGCGGCTTTGCCTTCAAGATTCAATCCGAATACCTTTGCCCCACTACCATTATATCTTTCTTGCACGTTATTGCCTTCACTGTCTTGTATATTGAGTTCTCTGAGGGCGAAAACATCCTTTAAGTGTGTGTAGAAACCCTCGATAAGGAAGTTTGTTTGCACGCTTCCGATGGACTGATAAAGGTCGGCTGACAAGCTGAAACTATGCGAACGCTCTTCTTTTAAGCCTTTCGCCAAGCGGGTAACTAAGCGATTTCCGCCTGCAAAACCTACGTGAAGATCTTCATCAAAGGCTTGAGGTGCGCGGAAACCACTTGTGTAACTGGCACGCAAATTGACGTTTTCCGTGGGATTAAACCTTAGATTTACGCGTGGACTAAATATCACTTTATCAATTAAATTGTGCTTATCGAAACGACCACCAAGCAGTAAACTCCATGTTTTATTCTTCCATTCATTCTGAAAATAAGCACTCGTGATTCTGGTTTTCTGGTTTAACAAGTGGTTGTATCCAATGACTTTATCTTCCAAAGCATCGTAATTATACTCCGTGCCGAGCGTCAAATCAGAAGGCATAAAGACTAACTTTGCAAACTGATGCACATATTGTAACCCCGTGACGGTAGTCAAGTCAGTCGTCCTTCCGTAAGCTTTTAGGGCATCTTTTATATCACTTTGGGTACCTTTTCCGATACCCCCGTAGTAGCTTTTTCGTGTGGTATTACTGAATGAAACGTAAGCCTTTAGGCGATCCTTATAATCCTTTGACATCCAATCGAAAGCCAAATTAGCCCCATTTATGTCGTGATCTAGCTGCTCAGCAATGTTAGCTTCATGGGCAATGAGGTCCAAACGATTTCCTCCTCTGCGGAATTCGCTGATGTTATGATACTGTAATGAGAGCTTCGAATAAGGCGAAAACTTATAGAAAGTGCTTAAACCAAAGGTCTGATTCTTTAGTTGTGGCAACTCAGTATAGCCGTCATGATCGTGATCAAAGCCTGGTCTGTAGTGGTGTTGTCCATATACATACATGCCCATTTTATTGTCTTCACTAACCAAAGAGACATTAGCTGTGGTGTTGTTTTCAAACTTTCCACGTCCTTCTATGGATGTAATGGTGTGACTAAGTTCGGCAGAATTGCGCACAGGTTCTTTCGTTATGACGTTGATAGTGCCTCCAATTGCAGAAGCACCATATAGAGCTGAGCCACCGCCGCGCACCACTTCGATTCGTTCTATCATATTAGAAGGAATCTGTTCTAAGCCATAAACCCCATTGAGTGAAGTGAAAATAGGTCGTGAATCAATTAGAATCTGCGAGTAATGTCCATCCAAACCATTGATACGTACCTGTGAAAACCCACAGTTTTGGCAGTTATCTTCCGTTCTAACTCCAGGCTGAAAGTTCAGTCCTTGGGCCATACACATGGCATTAGTTTGGTCAAACAATTTACTATCCAATACGTTAACAAGAGCTGGAGCCTCACGTCTTAGCGTCTGAGAGCGGTTAGCTGTGAGCACCACCTCATCCAAAGCGATAGCATCTTCGGTAAGCGTGAAGTTAACTTCTTGGGATACTTGCGACTTCGTTTCTACCTCCCGAGTCGCTGTTCTGTAGCCCATCGCCTTCACTTCTATTATATATTTGCCAATTGGAAGATTCTTAAGATAGTAATGTCCCGTAGCATCCGTGGTGGTAGAAAGCAGAGTTCCTCTCACCGTTACCGTCACATAAGGTAGGTGTTCTCCTGTCTTTAATTGAATCACATGGCCGTAAACATTGGCATCTGTCTGTTTATTCTCTCCATGTTCTTCGGCATTTGAGACCATTGGGACAATGCATAGCAATGCCAATATGAATGAAATAATCTTGGTTTTCATCATGTAAAAAAGGTTTGATTCATATAAGTTTATTTGTTTTTGCAAAGATATCAACAAAGTCTTAAATATCAAATACCTAACAATAAGCATTTTATATTACAGCGAATACCTAAAGTTTATTATTAAGTTTTCATAAAATAGGCCTTTCATACAATATCATTTGTAATATAATTTACGTATAACCTAAATACCATCTCTATCAAATCATTCACACATTACAAAAAGATGATTTTTCGACCACTATGCTTTCAGAACGCAAGCAATAAGTGCTGATTCGGTTAAAGTTTGTGATTTTCTTCAGAAAGAGCGTGCATTCGCCCCATAATTTGTTGCTTATTATTTGATAAGATATTATTTTTGCATAGATAAAAAGGAAGTAAAAAGATTACGATAACACATTTATTCCATCATGTCTACAATGATTCATTTTACCAAAATGCATGGCGCGGGCAACGATTATATCTATGTCAACACGCTCAGTGAAGTCATACCACAGCCTGAAAAGGCTGCCATTGCCTGGAGTCGCCCCCACTTTGGTATCGCAAGTGATGGCTTAGTACTCATCGGAAAGCCTTCCGACACATCACAAGCTGACTTCTCTATGCACATCTTTAATGCCGATGGATCAGAAGCTATGATGTGTGGTAATGCCAGCAGATGCATCGGAAAATATCTTTATGAGAAAGGACTCACAACGCAAAAAGATATCCGTCTTGAGACGCTTTCTGGCATAAAGATTCTCCATTTGCACCTTGACGCCAACAATCATGTGGCAAGTGTGACGGTAGACATGCTCGAACCGCAGTTCAATGTGCCCGAACAATTCACGGGAAATCATCCTTCTCTCAGTGCAATTCCAGGCGCTCAAGAGGGTATTTTCGTATCAATGGGCAACCCACATTACGTGATTTTTGTCGACGATATCCATGCCATTGACTTAGAAAAGCATGGAAAACGACTCGAAAACGATGCTGCTTTTCCCCAACGTTGCAATATAGAATTTGCACAACTCACGGCTACTAACACGCTGCGCACACGCGTATGGGAACGCGGAAGCGGTGTAACCATGGCATGCGGCACGGGAGCTTGTGCCACAGCCACAGCCGCCATACGAACCCAACGCACTCAACGTGAGGTAACTATCGACATGGATGGCGGAACTTTGCAGGTGGAATGGAAGGCCGACAACAATCACATTTACTTATCAGGACCAGCTGCTTTCGTCTTCGAAGGCACGATTGCACTGCCCGAATAAACAGAGAACACAATTCAAAATAACATATTATGGCACTGATTAATGAACATTTCTTAAAGCTACCAGGTAGTTATCTCTTTGCAGATATAGCCAAAAAGGTTAATGCTTACAAGGTTTCTCACCCCCAACAACGTGTCATCAGTCTTGGCATTGGCGACGTTACACAACCTCTTTGCCCTGCCGTCATCGAGGCAATGCATAAGGCTACCGACGAAATGGCAAGCAAAGCAAGTTTCCGTGGCTATGGACCTGAACGTGGATATGACTTTCTTCGCGAAGCAATTATAAAGCATGATTATCTCTCTCGCGGTGTACACATCGACCCAAGTGAGGTGTTTATCAACGACGGAGCTAAGAGTGATACGGGTAATTTCCAAGAGATTCTGCGCTGGGACAACTCTATCGGTGTCACCGATCCCGTCTATCCTGTTTATATTGACAGCAATGCCATGATAGGACGCGCGGGAGTTTATGAAGCCGGTAGATGGAGTAGTGTTACTTATCTGCCTTGTACGGCCGAGAATAACTTTATCCCTTCGCTCCCAAATCACCGCGTAGATATGATTTATTTGTGCTATCCCAACAACCCAACTGGTACGGTTCTCACCAAAGAAGAACTCACAAAGTGGGTCAACTACGCTTTAGAAAACGATGCAATCATTCTCTATGACGCTGCATATCAAGCCTACATACGCAACGATTCCATTCCACATTCAATCTATGAGATACGTGGTGCGCGCAAGGTTGCAGTCGAATTCCGAAGCTATTCGAAAACAGCGGGCTTCACGGGTGTGCGTTGTGGCTACACCATTGTACCCAAAGAGGTTACTGCTTCCACACTAAACGGCGAACGAATTGCATTGAATGGCATCTGGGATCGACGTCAATGTACGAAGTTTAATGGTACAAGTTACATCAGTCAACGGGCAGCTGAGGCCATTTATACGCCCGAAGGACAACGCCAAGTGAAAGAAACCATCGACTACTACATGACGAATGCCTCCATCATGCGCGACACCTTGACTCGCTTGGGCTATCAAGTCTATGGCGGAGAAAACGCACCTTATCTCTGGGTTAAGACCCCAACAGGCACCGATAGCTGGCAGTTCTTTGAACAACTACTCTATGGTGTAGGCGTGGTTTGCACTCCGGGTGTAGGTTTTGGGCCAAGCGGTGAGGGCTACATCCGCTTTACTGCCTTCGGAAACCGTGAGGATTGCCGCGAAGCTATGGCGCGAATGACAAAATGAGGTGAGGGAAATAAAGCCTCACCCCCAGCCCCTCCCCGAAAAGGGAGGGGAGTAGTTAGCCGTGGAAATGGAGGGAGTTATTTAAAAGTTGATTAGAGGTGGTGATGGTGTTGGTTATTAATGGTGGAATGATGTGAGGTAAACAAAGCCTCTCCCCCAGCCCCTCCCCGAAAAGGGAGGGGAGTAGTTAGTCGTGGAAATGGAGGAGATTTTTTGAAGGTTAATTGGGGGTGGCGATGGTGTTGGTTATTAATGGTGGAATGATTTGGGGCAAATCATCGCGTAAAATACGGCAAAACATGCAACCATTTGACGCAGATTATCGCATGAAATAACATAGATTATATTGCCATTTGGTGCAAATTGTAACATGGGATATTGGATATTGAATTATGCCTTGATACATATCGTTTTACAAATCATTTGGACCCATGTTGTAGATAATATTAATTTCCGCGAAACATTCCAAAGATTCATGTTGTAAAATAAAATAAATTGTATCAAAAAATGTACATTTCAACGCCGTAGGTGTTGCGCTTTTGATAGCCCAGGGTTGCCAAACGGTAGTGCAGGCTACCTTGAGTTAACGTATGGTTTGCGTGGAACAACGCCGTAGGTGTTGCGCTTTTTCGGCACAATCCAACATGTATTCATGCGTATATTGCCGTCAATCACGCTATGACATGAATGTTTCAACGCCGTAGGTGTTGCGCTTTTGATAGCCCAGGGTTGCCAAACGATAGTGCAGGCTACCCTGGGTTAGCACATGGTTTGTGGGGAACAACGCCGTAGGTGTTGCGCTTTTTCTGATTAATCCGCAATAAATTACATCGTTTTAAGCATGCCTTCATAGAAAAAGCTCAACACCTATGGTGTTGAATCTCCTTGTGAACGTTTACCCGGGGTAGCCTCGTTCCTCACCAACCCCGGGCTATCAAAAACACAACTCGTACCGAGTTGCGTGGTGAGAGCATTCATCATGGCGAATGTATTCATTGAAATATTAGCGCAACACCTACGGCGTTGCATAATGAACGCATTTGTAATAAGGGGAGATTACTATTTTCTATACTCCTTGGGACTAACTCCCGACTTCATCTTAAAGAAGTTTGTGAAGGCTGATTGGTCCTTAAACCCCAAATCAAATGCAAGTTCTCCTATCGGCTTATCAGTCATTCGGAGTTGTTTGCAGGCTTCACCATAGAGGAAACTCTGCAGATATCCGTTAACCGTATTACCCGAAACTTCTTTCACAATGCGTGAAAGATAGGTGGGAGTGATATTCATTTGGGCGGCATAGAAATTGATTTGGCGTTGCTGTTTGAAGTTATTCGAAGCCAAATGAATAAAGATCTTAAAGATATTTTCCTTATGTTTCAGGTCGTGAAGTCCTGTTACCCGATGACTGATTAGTTCGCGAATGTGCATTAATACCAAATGAACCAAGAAGCCAACCATTTCTTTTTTGTATACATGGGGCTGGTTAATGGTGCGCTCAATCTGCGTTACTATGCCCACAAACTCCGATGTTTGAGCTTCACTAAGCACCTTATACACATGGCCATCCAACACATTTAGTGAGATAACATCACGCAGATTGTCGTCACTTTTGACAATCTCTGCATAGAAAGTAGACTCTATCAACAACAGATATCCACAGAGTTCGTTGCTACATTGCAGACTTTCCACGCGCTGCATTGGAGCTATTCGCAACACACTATGCTGTGAAAGATTGAGCTTTTCGTCATCTATATTGACCTCGGCGGCGCCATCTATCAAGATGAACACCGCATAAAAATGCACTAAATCAAGTTGATTCATCAGCAAACGAAAGTTAGATTCGTTCACCGAAGCTACGGCCACAACGGCTCCATAGGCTGTTGTGATGGCGTTATGTGCTATAAATTCAGGTAACGTATGCAGCTTTTCGGTTTTCATTTACAATCGTTTGACAGACAGATTATAGTCTTGCAAATTTACAAATTGTTTTGGATTATCACAATAGTTGCTATTGTTTTTGTCGCTTTCGGTATGTATTGGCAGGCTGTTATCGCTTCAAGAAGAATCTCACTAAAAGGAAATTAACGGGCACGCAGACACAGAACATCGGCACAGGAGCAAGAGTTTTGCTAAAGCCTAAGGTGAGAAAGAGATGCAACATGAGGATTTGTAGTCCATAATTCACGACATGACAGAAGGCAAATCCAATTCCATGGCGTGCATTAGTCTTTACTTTGAAGGTGTAACGCGTACTGGCAATGAAGTTAAACACAAAGCTAACAGCGTATCCAATGGTGTTAGCAAGGGTTGGAGATGCCACAAACAACATCACCAAATAAACGCCATATTGAATCAATGTGGCTGAAAACCCGACGATTCCGAAGCGTAACACCTCGCCAAGTTGTTGTTGGTGTTTAGGACTTAAACGGTTGATAATGGGCTTCATCAGCATAGTTTAGCATTTCATTATCCCCTCGGCTGTCGCCAAAAGCAATGATATAATATTGTGAACGCGGCGCTGTGAGGAACTGTTTTACGCGGTTCACCTTCTCTACCCCATAGCAATTGCGCGTAGAAAAACGCCCCGTCAGTAGGCCATCTACCACTTCAAGTTGGGTGCCCACAACGACAACATGAGGCAAAAACGGCTGAACCCAGTTGTCAACACTGGCACTTACCACATAGACCTCACCTTGATTGCGGGCCTCATCAATGGCTTTCATGGCTTCAGAACGTAGGAGAGAGTGGTTATCGGCAGCGAAATTGCGACATAATTTGTTGAAATCCTCAAGCGATTTACCCTTGAAGAAATGAGAGAACACACGTTGTTTTGCCTTCCAATTTGGGTAGAGATGCAACTTCATCAGTAAGAGAAGAGGACTATATAAGGCAAAGCCCACGAGGCATTTCCATGTGCCTACAGCATATAGAATGAGTGCAACAAACGTGTCTTTTGTTGTAATTGTGCCGTCGAAATCAAAGAGATAAACCTTTTGTTTCATGCTTATAAGACATAGATAATCAACAAGAAAGTGAGCAACCAAGCAAGAACGATGAGCTGAGTGAAGCGGTCTTTGAGCAACACTTTCGTCGGATCACCACTCCGTTGGTCGACAACCGTAAGCTGAATATAGCGTAAGAGTCCAACAAGTACAAAGATAGAAGTCAGATAAAGATAATCGGTTTTGAAATGACTGATGACCTCTGGACTCACTGTATACATGATATAACACACCAAGGTGACACTGGCTGTGATGGTAATCGCTTGATTTATGAACGTCAAGTTATAGCGGATGGTGTTCTTTCGAGGCGCTTCACCCGTCTTTTCCATTCGAATTACGTCGTCACGGCGCTTTGCAAAGCTCATGAAGAGCGTGATAAGGAACGTCATAAGCACTATCCACTTGCTCAGTTCTATGTGGGTAGCCAATCCTCCGGCAAGCAAACGAAGCACAAAACCAAAGGCAACGATACACACATCAATAATGGCATGCTGCTTCAACCAAGCGCAATAAGCCAGATTTAACAGCCAATAGAAAAGGATAACACCGCCTGTTTGCAACGCTGTGTCAGGCAAAAGGGCCACACATACGGCAGAAAGGATGAAACAAACAATCATCATTCCATAGGCCATAGCAATGGAAACAGCTCCTGAAGCGACCGGACGATGACACTTAACAGGGTGCCGTCGGTCGTCAGAAACATCGTGAATGTCGTTGAAACAATATATAGATGACGCGGCAAAGCTATAAGCTAACATCGTGATTACAGCCGAAAGAAGAGCTTGAGTGTTGAAAAGTTCACCACCAAAGAATAGTGGAAGCATCACAAAGAAGTTCTTAACCCACTGCTTTGGACGCAGTATTTTCATGTAGTCCTTAGGATTCATAAAGCTTTCTCTATTGATTTGGAGATTAAATTGACGATTTTACTGAGCAGATATGCCGCAGGTAATGTAATCAGTAAGCACACAAAGAACGTTAACCAATAGCCCCATGGCTTGGGAAGATGGTCAAGTACGAAATGAATATGAATGAGATAACACTCTAAACTCAATGCCCCAACAAACTTAAAAGCCTTGTTAAACCACCTCGGTGTACGCCGAAGAACGCGATTTAAGAGTAGAATCGTCGTCAAAGTCAAAGGGATATAGAGCATGCGTTCAATGTAAAGAGGGAACAATCCGTGTCGACTCTGCTCAAGAAAGATACTGGTAAACAATGTCATCACAAACATAATGAGAATCATCCAGATGCCCGTTCCGTCAATACGCTGCTTAGATCGCACCATCTCTCCCATGTTTATACCGATAAAGAAGATAGGAACTCGACTCCAAAAGATTTCAATGTGGCCCACAACTTGATGGATTGGGGTGACATATTGCACCAAAACACACCACAGAATCATAACAACGACCAGCCAACGATAAATGGGATGGCGACGAATAAGCTCCATATAAGCCGGTGCAAAGCAATAAAGCAGCATGGTAGCAGGGATATACCAGAACGTAAGTTCATCGTGAAGCCAGAAGTCCCAGTTAATAGTTATGTCGCCGATAAGGTCAACCCATGCCATCAAATCACCTCCGTGGAAACGTGGAATGTAGTAAAAACACGCCACAATTAGCCATGCAGGATAAACCCGAAGAAAACGTTTCATGAAGAAATGTCGGGCAGATGGCGTCTTAATCCACGAGAACCAAAGTCCTATTCCACTAAGGAATAAGAACATATCTACACCTATATTACCCATCCTTCTCAATCCAAAGAAGAGGTCATTTCGCGGCAAACTAACATGAAAAAGGATAATAAACAGCATGGCAATTCCCATGAGTTCACCGCGATATCTGGATATATTCTCAAGCTCAATGTCCTTTATTCTCATCTTATTGGGATACGTTTTATGATTTCACGAAAGGCCCATGCCAAGCAAATACTTGTCACTATATAGAGTAAGAAGCCTGAATAGTAGTCGCCATTCCTACTGATTGGGATGAAGATTTTACGTGTAATGGGGTGACAAACAAATAGGGCTGCGCTGATGCTTCCCATCCAAACAAGAGGTTGATTGACGTGTTTGAGGGGTGAAGTTGACAGCAGTTTAGCTAACGAAACGGCTGAGATACAGGCAAAAACTGGTACAAAAGTCCAGCCCACAAAACTCATGCTGAGCCATAACATCATGCATAATGAAACGAGAAACAAGGCTGCATGCATCTTCAACTGCATCATTCGACCATATCGTGCATAAAGGATTCCAAGACCAAAAGGTAGCATTCCGCCCATGAAATTATAGCGATAACGGTTCAATCCCTCACTTTCTGGACCGAAACAAAACTGCAAACCGACGCAAACCACTATCAAACCGACTGTCCATCCCCAATGTTTTCGCACAAGAAACAGCCGAAATACCAAATAGAGTTGCAGCATTAGACCAAAAAACCAATAAGGACCGGGCCAGATAACTGCATCAGGATGGGGCATGATATTATTGAACATACCAAGCATTGCCACGATATCTAATGGTGCATAATGATGCGGATGGGGCGTCATATAGTCAACCATTGTGAAGGCAACAAAGCCTAAAATCATCATCTTGAAAAGCTTTTTGTAGTGCTGTTTCATAAAATCGGTGACACTGCCAAGCCCTTCTTGTCCTGTCAGCAGCATGTTCCCATCAGCCGATTTCTCATATTTCAACACAAGTCCATAGGCACTTAGGAAGAGAAACACAGGCACTCCATAGTGTCCAAAGAATGAGATTATGTGCATAAGCAGTAGCTCATCGGGAGACGAAAGCACTCTAATCAGCCCATGAGCATTGCTTTGAAAGAACTGATATTCATTCTCTTTAACCACTGGATTGAGCCAATGGCAGTAGTTATGTAAGAAGATTCCTATAATCGCCAGGCCTCGCATGGCGTTACATTCGGCACGAGTGAGCAGTTGATTTGTCATTTCTTGTTCTGTTTACTCCTATAAAAGGCGTTGCGAATCTTATCATAATCCGTCGTCGCTTTAAGTATTCTTGGGCGCATTTCATCGTATTGTTCGCTCAGAATATTATACTCAGGATGATAGTCTTTGGCTTGAATCCCAGCCAAATAAAGTAGCATTTGCGGCAGCGCATCAGTCATAAAGCGACGATGACGGGCTTGAACAATCTCACGAAATATCTCTGGATGTAGGTGCGCATACTTCGGAGAACAGTATATCCAGAATGGAATTTCAAACTCATAATGGGCAAGTGGCCAGTCAATGGCAGCCGAATGGTTGCGACAAATGAATCCACGCGACTCCTCATAACACTCTTCTCCATGATCAGGCATATAGATAACGATAGCATCTTTGTTTTCAAATCGCTTGCATATCTGGTCTACTATCGAGTCGTTATAACGGATAGCATTGTCATAATAGCTTAATATCGTGCGCTGTTTCTCGGATAGTTCGGGGCGCTTTTCTATGTAATCATCGGCCGAAAACTTAAATTGTGCCTTGGGACAACGCGTGCGATAGTCCACATGTTGACCGATAAGATGGAATATAGTGAGGTTAGGTCCGTTGGGATTAATCTTTCCTTCCTTCACAAAATGGTCGTAATCTTTCAGTAAATCCTCATCAAACACATGTAACTTTTCATTGCGAAGATCGAATTGTGCCTTATTCAACACGGGGTTATTCAAAAAGAATCCGCCGCTAAAGTCATAGACAGCAGCCTTTGCTTCCATAAGAAACTGGTTGGTAAGGAACTGCACTTTGTATCCTGATTTGCGGAATAACTCGGGGAAAAGTGGGTAGTCACACCAGTCTCCTTTCTGTCCAACGACGTGCATAGAAAAGACATTTTTGAAGACGAAACTCGTCAAATTCCAAGGTGCAACGACGTCAGAAAACGGCACAAGAAAGCCGCGACGCTCTCGCTTTATCTGCCTTGGCGTCGTGGGCATAAAGTATCCATACTGCTGAGAATGATGCTTTCCATAACTCTCTCCGATAATAAGAACGATATTGGGAGAACGGAATGAGCAGCTGTCTACCTTCACTTTATCGGCTGCAGCCACTAATTTGTCGACCTGTTTTGACGCTAATTTGTTGGCATAAAGACTAAAAATCAGCCTGCTCATTGGCGTATATAACACGGCATGTCCTTGCTCCGTAAGCGTGTGTTCGACTTCTCCTATCGACGATTCTGTCATGAGTTTCCATGTCGCCGCTTTGTTATGAGCCGATGCAACAGCACTCCAAACAAACAAAACTAAAGTCAACAATCCCGCCAAAGGATAGTATTTTTCTATCGGAAGCGTGGGAATCTTCACACGTTTGAACCGAGGAAGATAAGCCAAAAGCACGTTGACAGCAATCAAAAGCACTATCCAGCCAACGTTACTAAATAGAAAATCTATTGAGATAAGACTCGTTATAAATCCTAACGCCTCTTGACTGTTGGTCTCACCCACTAACATCAACATCGAAGGATTAAGCGTTGAACCGAACTTAACGAAGCAATATGCGTCGACTAATGCCACACTATACAGCACAAAGTAAAGCAAAAAGCGAACCCATCTGCGTGCTTTCTGTGGCAGAATCGCCAGGAAAAGGCACACCAAATAAAGGTCAAAAAACTGCTCTATGTATTGATTTTCATAGATGGTTGCATCCTTAAAAGGGGGTAAAGTAATCCAAGCGCACACCAAACCCAACACATACATCATTATAAAAAACAATGCATTGCACTTTAATGGGCTGAAAAACTTTGCAAGAATACAGTTTAATGGCATTATAATCTTCATCAAATCCTTCTTTTTTGCAAAGTTAGTGCAAACGAATCAAACGTCAAAGAGAAAAGCAAAGAATGTGCTTTTATCAGTGCGTTTGTGAGTGAAGCCTACAACAACAGCCCCAAAAGTTTACGCCAAAAATGCCAAAACATTTTGTCATTAATTCTCAACCACATCAATAGCTCTAATTAACCTATTTGCTGTTACAAATATCCTAATACACAACGCCGTAGGTGTAGTGCCAGTATTCCAATGAATGTACCCTTCATTGCGAATGTTATAACGATGCAACGCCGTAGGTGTCATGCCAATATTTCAATAAATGTATTTGGCAATATAAATGCCCTCATGATGCAACGCCGTAGGTGTTGTGCTTTTGATAGCCCAGGGTTGGCGAGCGAAAGCGAAGGCTACCCTGGGTCGTTTGCCGTGAGTGGCAACAACGCTGTAGGCGTTGTACCTTTTATTTATTGGCATTTTATCACACCATTCCACGCAGAAAACGTACAACACCTACGGCGTTGACTTCCTCACTACACACATAACCCAGGGTAGGCTGACGCCAACCCTGGGCTATCAAAGGTACAACGCCTTCAGCGTTGAACTACAATGGTATTATAAACAGCGTAATTTCACGCGATAATCTGCATCAAATGGTCGTGTGTTTTGCCGTATTTTACACGATGAAATGACGCAAATCGTTTTACCTTTAATTATCAACAACGTCACCCTCACAATTGTTTCATCTCGCAACTCGGTACGAGTTGTGCTTTTGATAGCCCGGGGTTGGCGAGGAACGAGCCTACCCCGGGTAAAAGTTCGCAAGGAGATCCAACGCCGTAGGTGTTGAGTTTTCTTTGAGAAAGCATGGTTATAGCGAGGGGATTTATGGCGGATTACGCTTAGAAAGCGTAACACCTGCGGCGTTGAAACATTCAATCCGCAACATGAATTACATTATCTCGCGCCAGAAAATATGGTGGATTACGCCGAAAAAGCGCAACACCTACGGCGTTGTTCCACGCACAACATACGCCAACCCAGGGTAGCCTGCACTATCGTTTGGCAACCCTGGGCTATCAAAAACGCAACACCTACGGCGTTGAATAATAAAAAGCATAATATAATTTGCGTCATTTCGCGCGATAATCTACGTCATTTCATGCGGTAAAATACGGCAAATTACGCGATGAAATGACGCAAACCATTTTACCACTAAATATCAACACCATCACCATCTCTAACTAACCCTTAAACAACCTCCTCCATTTCTATGGCTAACTACTCCCCTCTCTCTTCGGAGAACCATAGGTCGCTGTTCGTGAAGCCTGCGAAACGAGGAAAGCAAAGGGCTGGGGGAGAGGCTTTATTTCCCTCCCCTCATTTCACCTTTAATGTTGAACGACAACGCGTACTCTGGCTGATGGTGCTTCAGACACTTTGCCATCATCCCACACAGCCTCTTTCTTTTGCAGCTCTTCACTATTGCTTCCCACCATAATTTCAAACGTTCCAGGCTCTACAACATACTGCATGAGGCTATTCCAAAAGCCTAAGTCTTTGACGTTAAGTTTGAATTCAACTCGCTTTGTCTGGCCTTTCGGGATGAAAACCTTTTGAAATCCCTTCAATTCCTTTATGGGTCTAACCATTGAAGCGACCTTATCTGCGACATAGAGTTGCACAATTTCTTCACCATCATAATTGCCTGTGTTTGTCACATCGACTGAAACCGGCAGGAAACCCTTGTCATCAAACGCCGTTGGACATTGCATTTCACCATATGAGAACGTTGTATAGCTGAGACCATATCCAAAGGGATAGAGGTTGCGATTAGGCACATCAATGTGTCGAACGGTTGAACTATAGGGCATATCTCCCGGTCTTCCTGAGCGCTTATAATTGTAATTGTTGGGTATTTGCCCTTCAGTGAGCGGGAAAGATGCCGTCAACTTCGCTGCGGGTACAATGTCTCCAAAGAGTACATCGGCAACAGCGTTACCGCATTGTGTGCCTGGGAACCACGCTTCGAGCATGGCATCAGCTTGTTTGTCGACTGATTCTAAGCACAAAGGACGCCCATTCATCAACACCACCACAAGTGGTTTGCCTGCTTTTCGCAAGGTATCGAGCAGGGCTTCTTGCTTTCCTGGCAACCTCAGTACAGCCCTACTACGCGACTCTCCGCTCATTAATGCCTTCTCACCCACTACAGCTATGACGACATCGCTTTGCTTAGCAGCCTCAAGAGCAGCTGAAAACTCACTCGTAGAAGGGTCTAAGAAGTCGCAACCTTGAACGTAGTTGACCTCCGTTCCGCTTCCAAGTTTATTCTTGATACCCTCTAACACGGTCACCACATCCTTGTCTTCGCCTCGTGCTTTCCATGAACCCATCACCTCGGCACGGTTATTTGCCAACGGACCTACAAGCGCAATGCGTTTGGTTTGCTTGGAAAGAGGAAGTAACGCATTAGTGTTTTTCAGCAAAACCATTGAAGAAGCTGCCGCCTTTCGAGCCAAAGCCATGGCTGAAGCAGACCGAACCTCACGGCTTTCACGCTGATTATCCAAGAAGCGATAAGGGTCTTCGAAAAGTCCCAACGCATATTTTGCACGCAGAATACGCTCTACTGAGGCGTCAATCTCATTAATATCGATGCAATTTTCGCGTACAAGTTTCTCTAAACAGCGGTTATATAATCCGTCAGTCATATTCATATCTACTCCTGCATTGAATGCCGCCATAGCAGCATCTTCGTCAGTTTCGGCCACACCATGCGCCTTAAGTTCTTGCACAGCATTCCAATCGCTCACCACAAATCCCTTGAACTTCCACTCCTTTCGCAACAAATCCGTTAACAACCAGCGGTTAGACGTGGCAGGAACTCCATTGATACTATTGAAAGCCGACATGAAAGTGTGCACTCCAGCGTCTATACATGCCTTGAAAGGAGGTAGATATACCTCAGCCAAAGTAGACAAAGAGAGGTCTACTGGGGCATAATCGCGGCCGGCTTGTGGGGCACCATACGCCACGAAATGCTTGGCACAAGCAAACAAAGCGTTAGGTTTTCCAAGGTTCCATTGGAAACCTCGCACTCTGGCTTCAGCGATTTTACATCCCAAGTAGGTATCTTCTCCGGCACCTTCTACTATTCTTCCCCACCTCGGATCACGCGCAACATCGACCATTGGGGCAAAAGTCCAGTGGATACCAGAGGCAGATGCCTCGATGGCTGCAGCCTTAGCAGTCTCATACATGAGTGCCAAGTCCCATGAACATGACTCTGCCAATGGCGTGGGGAATATCGTTTTATACCCATGAATAACGTCAAAAGCAAACAAGATTGGTATCTTCAGACGAGATGATTCCATATTCTTTTGCTGCAGTTTCCTTAGATTATCAACGCCACCGACATTGAGAATAGAGCCTACCATGCCTCTAACAAAGAGCGAATCAGACACTGCCCCACTCTTGGGTCCCGTCAAAAGTTCGCCTCCAACGTACTGAGAGAGCTGACCAATCTTTTCAGTTAACGTCATCTTCTTCATGAGATCACGAACGAAGCGCGTTTCTTTTTCAGCGTCAGTCAATGTGTTTTTTACAGGTTTTCGACTCACACGAGGACTTGATTTTTGTGCAAATCCAGCGAAAGAAAAGCCAATCAAGCAGACTACTGCTGCGATTATTCGTTTCATATTCATAGCGTTTGTGATTTATTCAGATTTAATTTCAATCGTTTGCGGCTGCAAATCAACACCCTTTGCAGTAAGTTTGATTACCGAAGGAGCCTTACCTGCCTGCACAACGACCATACATTTGCCGAAGAAAGCATGGCGAGAGTTGGCCTGAAAGCGCTCTAAAGAGAAAGGACTTCCATTGTCTACACCCGCTATTTTGCCTTCACCTGTCAATGAAAACTGGATATTTTGATCGGCCCATGGGCAGAGATTACCCTCCTTATCAACCACTTCTACGGTCACAAACGACAGACTTCGGCCATTGGCTTTTAGCACATTACGATTAGAAGTCAATCGAATGTGGTGAGGAGCACCAGCAGTTCGGATTGTCTTTTCATTCACTTGTTTTCCATTTTTCCTTGCAACGACGCGCACTTCTCCTGGTTCATACGTCACATGCCAAGCCACATGATACTCATGTTCGTTGCTTTTCTTGCGCACACCTTGGGACTTTCCGTTGATGAAAAGCTCTACTTCATCGGCTTGATTGTTGTAACACCAGAGGTCAATTGCTTGTCCTTCTATCCAGTTCCAATGTGGAAACACGTGCAAAACCGGCTTGTTCGTCCACTCACTTTGATAGAGATAATACACATCTTTGGGGAAACCCGCTAAGTCAACGATACCAAAATAGCTGCTTCTTGCAGGGAAATTAAACGGTGTTGGCTCTCCAATATAGTCGAAACCAGTCCAGATAAACTGGCCCGAACAATAGGGAGTGTGCTTCACTATGTCCCAAGTTTGCTCGTGAGTAGAGCCCCAATAGGCACAACTATTATCATATGACGAGCACATAAATGAGGGTTCAGTGAATGGACGCTTATGCGTTGGCCAACGATATAACGAATCACTCGGCATTCTATAATAGCCACGAGTGTGTAAAGCTGATACCGTTTCAGTCATGATAAAAGGCTTTCCGGGGAAGTTTTGAGGCACATCAGCCACCTTTTTCTGATGATAGTTGAAACCAATCACGTCTAATGCCCCACTCTTGAATAGGTTATTGTTGGGTGAAACCTCATTACATCCGGCTGAAATGAGCCTTGTGGGGTCATAACGACGTACAATTGATGCCAAGAATTGTGTGAGTTTAGCACTCGCATTGAGTGTATCGGTTGAGGAAAGTAGTGTTTTATCGCGGCTGTTATTCAGCAGAATGTTCACATCTTCCAATGCAACAGTGGCACTCTTTGTTTTATTCCATTGTTCAAGTACTTCGTTTCCGATGCTCCAAAGGATAATAGAAGGGTGGTTACGATCACGTAACACCATGTCTCTTAGGTCGCGTTCAGCCCATGTTTTGAAATATATCGAATAGTCATATGTGGTTTTTCCCTGCATCCAACTATCGAAAGCTTCGTCCATAACGAGTAATCCCATGCTGTCACAAAGGTTCAACAATTCGGGAGCGGGAGGGTTATGAGAGCATCTTATGGCATTAACGCCCATGTCTTTCATCATCAACAACTGCCTATAAAGAGCGTCTTCATTGATTGCAGTGCCTAAACATCCGAGGTCACCATGCAGACACACCCCGTTGATTTTAATATTCTTGCCGTTCAAGAAGAAGCCTTTCTTGACGTCGAAAGCAACATTTCGCAGTCCGATTGATATCGTGTCACGGTCTAAAATGCGTCCATTCTCTTCTATTTCAGTAGTAACGGTATAGAGATTTGGGCTTTCTAACGACCACAACTGAGGCTTATTGACATTCAATGTCTGGCTAATTGTTGCGCCATTAGCCTCAACCTGGCAAGCTTTTGAAGCTTTTGACACCATCTGATGAGCCTTGTTCCACAATGTTTGATGTACTATCACGCGCCGACTACGGCCACTTGGATTCTCAATCTTCGTGTTAAGACTCACCTTTCCCTTTCCTTTCTTCACCTCAGTAAGGGCTTGTACGCCCCACTCTTCTATGCGAATATCCGACGATTTCATGAGATAGACATGACGATAGATGCCACATCCCGTGTACCATCGACTGTTAGGTTGCTTCGAATTGTCTACTTTCACCGCCACAACATTATCTCCTTGCTTCTTCAAATAAGGCGTAATGTCGTAACTAAAGCTTATAAACCCATAGGGACGCATACCTACTAACTGCCCATTTACATAGACAGAAGTGTTCATATAGGCTCCATCAAAGTGGAGAACATAGTGTGAAGACGCGTCGTTGTCATTCAAATTGAGGTGCTTTCTATACCAACCTATCCCACCAGGGAGGGCTCCTCCATTAGCGCCTGAAGGGTTTAAAGCATAAAAATCGCCTTCAATGGCCCAGTCATGTGGCAGGTCTAACACGCGCCAAGCATGGTCATCAAAGGTTGTTTCGTGGGCTTTTTCGTCGTTATGCAAGGCAAAACGCCAGCCCTCATCCCACAGATGACGCTCAAAAGCATAGCTTTTTACACATAAAAACGAAGGTAACAATAAGAAGAAACAAATCGCAAAGCGAAAGAATGAAATACGTTTAGGATTCATTTTTGATTGAGGTGATTAGGTTTTTCCGTTTAAAATGATTCGGATTTAGGTTATACTTACAAGGAGAAACAACAGAAATCCTCCTTGTTCCTAAGGCTAAACAGTCGATAGGAACAAAGGAGGAAGTCCATCTTCTTACCTTATCTAACTACTTTCTTCTGTCCATTTACAATATAAATACCTTTAGGAAGCTTTGCATTTTCCCAGCTATCAGCCACCTTTATGCCGTCAACAGTGTAGACGGCGGCTTCTGTTTTATGTTGTAAATCAAGTTTTTTTATGCCAGCAAGTTCCTTGGGTTCTCCAATGATTCGCACGCCACGGAGATAATATCCCTTACCTGTTACGGCAAGACCATGTGCTTTCAACTCCTGAATGGCAGCCTTATTAAGCTTTAAAGTGTAAGCTTTCTCATCGCGACCTGCCTCAAGATTGATGATATTTCCATATTGAACATCTGAGGAAAGTGACGGTCTATCGTGTGAACCTCCAGTCGGATCAGCAAACAAACGCAAGAAGACTTTCGCACCAGGGTCGGCATCTCTTACGATGATTCCTAAGTACTGACCTTCCTTTACATCGCTAAACTGCTCCTTAGGGATAAGGGTTTCGCCCCAGTTTATTTGCTTAAAGCCTGCCCATTTGGTATTGTTCTTTGAGTAAAGGCTTACAGAGAACAAATGAATATTCTTTCCTTTGACCGTACATCCCTTTGACTTTAAGGCGTCACAAAGGCCTTTATTGTCTACAACGAAGGTCACTTGGGCATCGTTTTTATTGATTTCAGGCTTCAAAGTGATAAGAGACTTGCCGTCGTTACCACATAAATCGAGCTTCAAAGCCTTCACTTCCTGCGGTGTATCAGCATAAAGTGTGTCGATATCTACCACTATCTGGTCGCCCACTTGAATGCCAGCGAAACGTTCTGCAGGGATTTTCTCAGACACATCCTTTATATCCCACTTCCACGTTAAAGGCGAAGAACCAATCCACAACAATTTATTCGTGCGCTTAAATACACGGAGCCAGTCGATATCCATCATGTAATTGCGTGGTACTTTGTTCATATCTCCCCCATACTTTGGGTTCTTTTCAGGGTATAAAATGCCTCCACCCTTATCGTCAGGCTTGCCACCTATTCCCCCATTGATAGCCACATCCCAGATTGAATCTATTCGGTTTCTGATGTATTGTCCTTCTAACAGTTTATTAAACTTATAGTCAGTATTATCTTTATTCATATGATAGTCTGTCGTATATACCGACCTTACCCTTCCATCCAACAAGAAACTAACGGCCATATTCCTACCAGAATCACCGGGCAATGGGTCAATTTGCGCCCCATAAACATGGAAATCTTTGCTTGGATCGAAACTAATCTCGCGCACACGGTCGCCAAAATCATTGATGTTTGAGGTTGTTCTATACCGCACTTCGCCTGTTTTCTCATCCTTATAAGGACGTGTCTTGTCTAAAGCATGCAGCGATTGATGCAACACATGCTTGCCCTTGAAATTATAAACACGCTTATCATGTATTTCAATATGGTCGCTATCATCGTCATGAACGAAGAATTCTTGCAGGTCAATCTCAAAGGTTCCCGCGCCACCATAACGGTGACGGAGCCACAATGCGGGCCAAACACCAAACTCGTATGGTATCCGTGCCTTTATCTCTATACGCGAATAAAGAGGATAATAGTGTCCCCCCCCGTCGGCATCTCTACTGGATAGGAAGCCCGACCACCAGCCAACAATCGAATGTTCGTGTCTTGGCGCGAGCGGTTCACGTTCCATCACGGAATAATCTACATTCATATCCGGGTACTTTGGTTTGTAAATACCCGTTGATATCTCATCACGTGTGGCACGAATTGTTGCAATTCCGTCCTTCACCGTAACCATTTGGTCGCGATAAGTCTGTGCCATTCCCTGATTATCATTATTGCCATAGGTATCATTGAAATAGTTTTTAGTGGCATCTCCATATAATCCCCAGAGCTTCTTATTGATAGATGAGCCATTAAACTCATCGCCTTGAAGACTCTTCCAACCAGGAAGTGCGGGATGATTGAAGCCAGTAGACTGCGCCGTAGCACTGCCTATACCTATGCATAAGGCACAGATTGAAGTAATAAATGTTTTCATAAGCTCTCCTTTTTATATTATCTGATAAGTCACTTATTTTGAGTTGGCAATACAAAATGATAGGCTTCTTTATCTATCAGCTATGACAAAGATATGAAAGAAAAATCATTTTGCCAAATAAATCAACTAACATCAAAACACATATTGATAAAGAAGGTTTTGTAATCTCATAGAGATGAGCGTGCAATATCATAGAGATTGCGGCGTGAAATGACGCAGATGACCGCATAAACTCATAGAGATTACAAAACCCTTTGATTGTCCTTTTATGGTTCTACGATAGTAGCCTTGTTGGTAACAAAGTTGATTGTAATCTTCGTTCCAGCCTTCCAAGAATAATCTTTGTTAGGTTCGGGACTGCCTTTCTTACGATAAAGGAAGTCTTTTGAAGTTGGATCAACATATACTTCGCGTTTCCACTCACCAAACTTCGGTACACTATTGAAGGCAGGTATATTCGGATAGATACGCATTCTGCCGTCCGCTGGTATCGTAGCACTCATGGTTTTTCCGCCCGGATCAGTCGTAAAGTCTACTCTTGCGCTACCACAATAGCCGCCAAGTGACAGCGGTTGAATGTCAACCTCATGCGTGTCAAGGCCTACATAGATAAGATAGATGCCGTCAGAAGGAACAACAGCGCGGTCGTTTTCAACCGTATAACCTTGATATTTCTGCAGTTTTGCGAAGTTACCACGGCCAAAAGCCTTGATTGTTGAGAACTCTAACTTCTCTCCTTGGCGTAGATAAGCAATATAGAACCAGCGAGAATCGCCCGCATATCCATTCTCAAAAGACACCACTTTGGGTGATTCCCAGTCCCAGTTTCCAAAGTCTTTACCCGTCATATAGAGTGCCGTTACGCTCTCAGGCATAAGGTTATCGGGAGTAGACCCGCCGTAATCAACGGTGTTATTCGCAAGATTGAGCGACACAGGTGTGCCTTTTGACACAACCAGCGGTTTGATATTGTCTTGTGAAGTGCCAGGGAAGACAAGCTTACCATCCTGAACAGTGAGTCTCATTGAAGTCCAATCGCGTGCATTTTGCTCTGAACCTGCAAAGAGATTAAGGTTTCCTGTTGCTGTTGTTTCAACGGTAACACGGCTACCATTCGCAACAAATGGTTTATCGGTTTCACCCATTGCAGCACCTGTTGCATAGAGTTTTGGGGTCTCAAATGAAATCGATTTGCGGTCTAAGTTCACGTAAATGAGATATGAACCCGATGTTTTCACAGTGGCTTTTCCATTGCCATCCACAGTAACGCCTTGCATTGTCTTCAATGAAGAGAATGCGTTTGCCCCATCTTTTGATGTAGACCACTCAATGGTTTGCCCTGCATGGAGATAGCTGAGATACCAGAATTCGCCATTACCAACGGCACCTACGGGCGCCATCTTCACAACTTTATTCGTATTCCAGGCTCCAAAGTTCGAACCACCCATATAGAGTTCGTTGGCAAGTCCAGTCACTTCGACGCCCTTTCCGCCCATGCGCGCGGTGTATTTTCCTGTCAAAACACTATATTGAACCTGTACATTGAACTGACCTTTCAATGGGAATAACATCTTCACATCAGACGCATCGGTGAGCGGTTGGAATTGTTCTGAAAGCTGATTGGTGCGTGGAATTGAGCCCATTCCTGTGAAAACCTTAGAGATAGTGCAGTTTTCGGTCTCGCTATCACGCAGTTTCAAGGCTGTGCCATCATTCAATTTGAAGACATATTTGCCTGGGAACAACTGCTGTGTTGAGTCAGCTACGCTCCAAGTTACAATGTGAGTAACCTTGTCATAGGTCACTTTGCTGAGGGCAACCGACTTATTTCCGTCGGCAGTTAGCGCCTCATCGCCCTGCATAGTGAACGAAATGGGGAGAATGGTCAATTCTTTCTGCGCTACATTGAGCACGAGTTGATAGAGGCCTTCAGCTGGAACGCTGAATCCTTCGCCCTTCTCTTTAAGCTGAAAAGCCTTAGCTTCGGAGTCATTGAGCGTGATTTCATCTCCCCTCCCGTAGGCAACGGGCTGACCATCTTCACCAACAAAGGAGATGGTGAAGCGGCCGTCTTTCTTCAACCAAGCACGAATGCTCAGCATATTGTCACTCGTTAAGGTCGTCAATCGACCCTTTTCGATAGGCACAGAGAACTCGGATGAAGAGCCAGAGAGATAGATTCCCTCGGGCACATTCACCACTTCGTCGAATGATATGTTGTTTTCTGTGCAGGCTGTTGCACCAAAGATGCACAGCATTGCTATGAGATTCCTTAATTTTATCATGACAGTTTGATTTTAATTCCAACCATTATTCTGTTCCCATTTCGTCAGTTTGAGTAGTTCTGACTGTGGTATTGGATACCAATACATCTTGGGTTGAAACACTCTTTGCTCCACTTCTACGGGTTGATAGCTGAATCCGCCTGTGGGTTTACGGGCAATTTGGATGCCTTTCACTGGCGCACCGAGCGTAGAAGAGGCTATCTTCCAACGGCGAACATCCCAGAAACGATGCTCCTCAAAAGCCAATTCAATGCGGCGTTCGTGTTGAATCACCTTGCGCATCTGCTCTTGTGAGAGTCCAGAAGGCACATTAGGAAGCGATGCGCGATTACGAATCTTATTGAGATATACTGCAATATCGGGATTTGTTGGGTCGTATTCATTGAGCGCTTCGGCATAGTTCAGATAGATTTCTGCCAAGCGGAACAACGGAACAACATGGCCACTGCTGCTTCCTCCAGTTTGAATGTTCACGTCTTCATTCAGGAACTTGCGCAGATAATACCCCGTTTTAGTGGCATTAGGAACTGGACTTGCGTCGGCACCACCAGGGAAAGTCTCGACCTTTTTATTCTTAAACGAAGCCATATTCATCAAGATGGTCGCCTCTAATCGCTTATCTCGGTTCACAAAAGGCTGTGCAGCACGAGCAGGTCTGTTCCAATCGAAGGGCGTACCATCAAGCATTTCATAGTCATCGACTAAGTTTTGAGAAGGACAAGTGCCACCTTCTCCACCAAAGCTTACAGGGAAATTGCTTCGCTCTAAGTTAGTGTTTGCCGTGTAACGACGTACGAAAATATACTCTTTATTTTTGAAATCGTTCTTAAAAAGATCGCCATAATTATCAGCCAACTGATACTGATTGAGGTCTATTACGGCTTTCGCTGCGTCGGCAGCTGCCTTCCATAACGCTGCATCTGAAGGCTTATTAGCCTCATTTATGTCGCCAAACGCAACATAAAGAGGACTTGCGGCATAGAGTAAAGTGCGGCTCTTCAGTGCCAAAGCTGCCCCTTTTGTGGCATGTCCTAAGGCATCGTTCACATTACGCCAAGGCGTTAATTCCAAATCGTTTGCAGCCTCATCACATTCCTTTGTGATAAAGTCGACAACGTCTTTCATCGTTGGTCGTGGCGTGTTTTTATAGTCCCCATTGAGATCAAGCGTTGAAGTGACGACAGGTATTGGGCCATAACGCTTCAACAACTCAAAGTGGTAATAAGCCCGAAGGAAGCGAGCCTCAGCCTTCCAGATGCGAATATCCTTCAAACGATTATTGTATTCGATTTGACTTTGAGGGTCTAAACGATAAGAATCTAAGTTTACTTGGTCGGCACTCTCAATGAATTCACAAGCCTTTCGAATGCCGGCATAGAAACGATTCCATTGATCATCGGGGTTATCTATAGCGTTCCAAGCTCCTAAATTGAACTTTTGTATGTTGGAAGATTCAATCACAAACTCTGCATCATCAGTCGCATCACCCAACATTGCATTGCTTCCGAAGCGGTTAAGTCCTTCGGGCAACAGGCTGTAAACGCCCGTAAGATATTGTGCTGTGCGTTCATACGAAGAGAAAGTGGTCTGTTTATTGATGTAAGAATCAGACTCGCGATCGAGAAAATCGCTACACCCCACAAGGAGTAGTCCTGCACTTAACGGCAGAATCTTACAGATATTATTAAATGAGAACATTTTCATTTTCCTTAGATTTATGGATTATTAAATCAGAATTCAACCTTCAAGCCAATGTTATATGACTTTGTAAGGGGGTAGTTGGTTAGTGAACCCATCTCTGCATCGCCTAACTTTCCGAAATGATCAAGTGTGAACACATTGGTAGCATTGGCGTAAACATAGATGCTACTTAGTCTAAACACTCTGCTGACAGACTGAGGCAACGTGTAGCCTAACATCACATTGCGTAGTCTGAAGAAGCTACCATTGCGCTTCCAGAACGTAGATGAGCGGTAGTTGTTATCGAAATTAATCGTTGACAGACGTGGATAGGTAGCTGAAGGATTATCACTTGTCCAACTGTCTAAAGCCAATGTCGAAGCGGTTCCATTGTTCTTGAATGAATAAATGCTTGCACCACTGAGATAAAGATCACGATTTGCTACGCCCTGGAAAAGCATACTGAAATCAAATCCTTTCCATTTGCAGCCGAGATTCAATGCATAATTCCACTCAGGAATAGATGTATGACCGACTGGATAAGAGTCGTTTGCATCAATAACATTATCATGATTCTGATCAACATATTTGATATCACCAGGCGCAACACGGCCAAATTGTGGCACAGGGAGGTCACTATTGAGATTGCCTGAAGCGTCAAAATCAGATGGTTGATAGAGTCTTTCAGCAACTAACATAATGGGTTGCCACACTGGATGACCTTTCTGATAGAGATAAGGATAAGACTTCACATCCTCACCTGCCTCTTTCACACAGCTCTTTGCATACCAAGTACTGCCTTCAACGAAGTAAGAGAACTGATTTCTTACCTTGCCTTCATAACGCATTTTAAGTTCAAAGCCATGATTGTTCACCTTTCCTACATTCATCAAAGGAAGGATATTACCATAAGAAGCACCTATGAAACCTAAAACATTTGCATTGGCTTGGGTGAGGATTCCTGATTGAACTTCGCGGAAATAGTCGAAGTTTACTGTAAGATTCTTAAACAACGATGCATCGAAGCCTACATTAAAAATCTTCTTTTCTTCCCACCTTACTTTATTATTAGCTAAAGAAACTGCAGCGAAGCCACTTGAAGAATTAGCATTTACGCCAAAGAGATAACTGCCACTATAATCATATAAGGTGTCGAAGATATAGCGTGCAGCGGTTTGATCGTTGCCAACCTTACCATAAGAAGCTCTGAACTTCAAGTGATCAAGCCATGAAATGGGTTGCATAAAAGGCTCATTGCTTGCCACCCAAGCTACAGATCCGGCAGGGAAAAAGCCGAAACGATGAGATGGAGGGAAGTTATCTGTCCCCATATAAGAGGCAGCAAACTCTGCAATATAGGTTTTCTTGAAGTTATAAGTAGCACGACCAGCAAAGTTAAGATACCTTGAATCGTAACGTACTCCATACACCTTATATACATCTGTCATACAGAAAGCAGTGGCATCAACGCCATGTTGTCCGAACTGATGATTGTAATCAACCTGCGCTTTGAAGTTTGTGCGGATGAAATCTGTCCTGAATCCTTCTGAAGCTTGTAGCGGAGCATTGGCTCCATAAGGTGTATAAGCATAGATAGGATTGTTATTTGCGTCGACACCTGATTGCGTAAGAGCAGCTCGAACGTAATCGCGCGTCTTGGAAGATGTCTCTGCTACATAATTATTATAACCCACTCCAACCTTTGCACTCAATCCTTTTATGAAATGATTAAAATCATATTTGAGATTGAAAATAACCTGAAGAGCACGTGAATTCTCCTTATATAGTCCACGATTAAGCAGATTTCCAACAGGGTTTGTATATATGTTTGTTCCGCCAAAGCTACCATCTGGGTTATAGATTGGAAAGGCATTAGGCGGTGTAGTCCACATAGAGTTAACGAGTTTATCGGCACTAAAGCCTCCGCCTGGTGTGGATTGTTCACCTATACTCACACTCGTATACAAAGAAGTAGACAGAGCTTTTGTCACATTGATATCGAGATTAGCGCGGAAATTGTATCGACTATAATAAGCATTTGAGTTTTCTTTGCGCTTGCTGTCCGTTCCTTTATAGAGTCCTTCGTTCTGTAAGAGTCCGGCCATCACGTAATAACAGATGGTGTTATTACCGCCATGGAAAGTCATTTCGGCTAAAGTCAGCGGAGCAGTCTTTTTGAAAAGCTCATTCTTCCAATTGATATTTGGATACAAATAAGGATTACCGCTATTGTCACGATAGGCATTCAATGTGGCTTCATCGTATCGAGGAGCGAGTCCATCATTGGCTAAAGCCTGGTTGTAAAGACGTGCATAATCGTATGAACCCAAAGGAGTGTTCATCACAGTAGGCATTTGTAAGCCCGTCTGTACCCTGAAAGAGATCTTCGAAGTCGATGGAACACCGCGCTTGGTAGTAACTAACAAGACACCATTCGCACCGCGTGCACCATACAAAGCCAAGGCAGATGCATCCTTTAATAAGGTTACCGATGCAATCTCTTCAGCTGAAAGATTATCTAAAGGAGCTTCAAAACCATCAATAAAGACAAGCATCTTTTGGCTACCTACAAAGGAACTGATTCCTCGAGAGTACATGTTTTGCATGTAAAAGTCATAACCTGGCTCTCCACTTTGCTGCATAATGGTCAATCCTGGCAATAAACCTTTGAGACTGTTTCCAACAGAAGGCGATGTAATCTTTGTTAACTCATCTCCTTTAACCGTTGAAAGCGCAGCGGAACTCTCCCATAATGGTTGCTTGCCATAAGCTATTGTAACGCTCGTAGTGTCTGTCTTTGCATTGCCGGTAAACGTCACAAGAGACAGCATTGAGCCTATTATCATTTTATGATATGTCATTTTTCTAAATGTTAAAGTTAAGGTTTTGTTTCATTTACCAACCGGGATTCTGAATCAGATAGCCTTTATCGACCTCGTTCTGCATAATGCCATGGAGGTATGAACGCCTGCTCCATGAGCGGTTTTCAAATACATACGGCTCGTAGTGTACATGGGTTTTACTACCTCCAATAGATGAGATCTTCAACCCATACATCTTTCCTCGCATGACACCTTCATCCTCGGCAATCATCCATCTGCGTATATCCCAGAAACGATGGTCCTCAAAAGCCAACTCCACAGCACGTTCATTGCGCAATTTTTTGCGGAACTCTTCCTTTGAAAGTGTTGCTGGGAAGCCCGGCATTCCTGACCGATTACGTACCTTAGCAACGGCATCAAATGCTTCTTGTGGAGGGTTATCGTAATACTCATTGAGTGCCTCTGCATAGTTAAGGTATAGTTCTGCCACCCTAAACACAATCCATTCTTCATCTGTTGTGTTAAGCGGAGGAGTTATTTTCAGCGTTCTTGGCACCCACTTTCTTACGAGATGACGAGTCTTATCCGTAGCAGAGCTTTGGGCACCATTAGGTAAGAAGTCGATGAAAGGAACTTCTTGATTCCATGAAGCGCCATGATAAGCAACGGTTTGGTCAAAGCGTGGGTCGAGGGTTTTATAGATATCAAGAAGATTATCGCCCCCAGTTGCAGACCAATCAGCAGGAGTTCCATCCTTCTTCTCATAGAACTTAACGAAATTAAAGGTAGCATAAAGCCCACCATCTCCCCAAGCTTTGTTCATCGCCCATACGGGAAGGTCAGCTACAATAGGTCTACCACTCACCTTAAAGTTCTTATATTTTTTATTCGAAAGAATGATTTCTTTGTTATCTGGAACACTCCACACATGCTCATAATTAGTTTCTGGTGTTCCATCCGTATAGAGATCATAATGTCCCGAGCCTAAAGCGGCGTCCAAAGCAGCCTTTGCTGCATCAGCAGCTCGCTTCCAACGATCTTTCTTATAGTCACCATATCCAATGAGATTCTCATGTCCTGGGAAAGGAAGATAAGGTGTATCATTGTTGAAAAGTGGACTCGCTGCATAAAGAAGTACACGAGATTTCAAAGCCAAAGCAGCCACTCTTGTTGCTCTTCCAACCTTACTTGCGTCCGAATAATAGTCAGGAAGTAGGTGTGTTGCCCTATCAATGTCCACGAGAATTGAGTCAATACAGTCTGAGAAAGTATTGCGGGGATAAGTTGAAAAGTCGTCAGAAGCAACCTTAAAGTGAATGATTGGGAGTCCTCCATAACGATAAACTCCTTCCCATAATAGCATTGCTCGCATGAAGTATGCCTCTCCTTCAGCTCGTTTATTGAATTCAGGATCACCGGCATCATAAGGTACTTCCTTTATTCTTTCAAGGAGAATATTACACTTTCTCAGGGTTTCCCATCGCAGATAATGCCTACAATCTTCATCCCATTCAGCACTATTGTTGTTATGATTGTCTACATTCCATGCCGAATTTCCCTTTGCCCAGTCAGCAACATCCTCTGCTTCATCACATGCAGAGCCTAAAGTTGAGGACGAACAAAGTCTTCTATCGGTATTATCACTACTCATACAGAAACCCAAAGGCATTCCTTCTGCATATATTCCCGTTAGATATCGCTCAGCAAGTGCCCTGTCTGAGAACACTTTATCTTCATTTAAATCAACTGAAGGAGGTGCTTCAAGATAGTCTGCACATGAAAAAAGACTAAGCGAACAAATGAATATAGTCAATAATTTATATGTTTTCATAATGCATTAAAAGTTTACATTGATTCCAATATTATATATTTTCTGCAATGGGTAGGTATTAATCTCCACATTACCCGAACGAGAAGGAGCCTCTGGATCAAGGTCAATAACCTTAGACCACGTAATTAAATTCGAGCCACTTACATACAAACGAATGCTCTCTACGCCTAAGGCTTTCACTGGTTTTCCCATAAAAGTATAACCAAGTTCTATGTTCTTCAGACGCAAATAGTTTGCATTCCTAATCCAAAGATTTGAATCTTTATAGTTATTATCAGTGTCTTTATTTGGACTCAAAGATAATCTTGGGAAATTGATTGGCTCTCCTTTCTCGTAACGTTCTTGTGTCCAACGCTCCAAAATGAGTGTTTTTGCACTTTCATGTCCATTGAAGAATGGCCACAATGAACGTCCAAAGTATTTGATAGAGACATTACCTGCACCCTGGAACAAGGCTGATACGTCGAAGCCTCGCCAGTTAAAGCCCAATGAAAAACCATAAACGATTTCAGGAGTAGGCGAATATCCCACTGGCACTCGGTCGTAGTCATCAATCTTTCCGTCTTTATTCACGTCCACATACCTTACATCTCCGGGCTGAAGTTTATTTCCACTCCACGCACTTACAGGCCGATCTAAAGCATTAATCTCTTCCCATGAGTTGTAATAGCCATCAAAGAGCAAACCATAGAACTGGTTAACACGTCGTCCAGTCTCCATCTGATAGGCATACTTCTTAGGCACTTCGTCTCTGAATAGCACTTTATTACGAGCAAAAGAGTAATTAAACCTCAGCCAATATCTAAGATCTCGCAATTGATTTCGATAGTTCACTTCAAGTTCCCAGCCTTTATTCTCCATCTTACCCATATTATATGCCGGCAAGTTTGCACCGATTGTCATCGGTTGAGTGTTGCGGTTTGCAAGGATGTTATTACGGCTTTCTTTGAAGATATCAAAAGTCATTGTCAGATGATTATTGAGAAGATTCATGTCAACGCCAAAGTTAAACTTACGCGCTTTCTCCCAAGTCAGCCCAGGATTACCTATCTTATTCTCTATAACCATACGCGAATTATTAGGTGAAGCAGCTGTTCCGAAGTTATATTTATAAAAGTCTTTGTTTGGTGCTTCCACATAAGATGAAGGCAAATAAAGGAAGCGATCACCACCTATTTTGTCATTACCGACCTCACCATAGGTTGCTCTTAACTTCATGAACACAAGGTAATCGTTCTTTGGAAAGAAGGGTTCTTCACTGACAACCCAACCTGCTGAGACTGCTGGGAAGAAGCCAAAGCGACGACCAGAAGCAAAGTTTTCAGTTCCATTATAACCCATATTAAACTCTGCAAGATAACGAGATGCATAGTCATATGTTATTCTTCCCACGATGCCTTGATATGCGTTGGGCACAAGAAACTTCAGTGATGGTGAGTAATATTTACTCTGGTTATAAAGCAAAAGTGCTGTAGTGTGGTGCTTACCGAAGTTGTGTTGATAATTCAATCCAGCCTCCATATACACCTTTCTGTTCTTTCCATAGTCAGGTTTTGCAAACCAAATCGTCTCTTCTTCTTTCGGAATATAGAGTATATTGTCTGCATTCGATGGGTCACGCTGTGCAAGATAGTACTGAATACTCTTGCGGAAACTCTTTCTACTATAGTAATAACTGTCGTAAGAAATACTTGCATGTGCCGAGAGTCCTTTCAAAAGTGCACGCGAAAGGTCATAATCAAGGCGGAAGGTTGTATTGACATTGTTCTTACTATCATTGTCATAACCATTCCCACGCAGTAACATCCAAGGGTTTTGTTCACCTAATGCATCCTTCAAACGAACCACTTTACCATCTATAAGACCTGGAGAGCTCAGCGGATTTGACCAAGATATCTCCCTCCATATTGTGCTATTACCTGATCCCGGCGTACGAACATTCTCTATTTGCGTAGCCAATTGCACTGAAGCCTTAAAGTCTTGAGTAATCTTAAAGTCTAAGTTTGAACGGAAGTTATAGCGTCTGTCATACGCATTTACATCGTGTTGATTGTCTATCTTGGTATGATTGTACATACCTTCCTGGGCATAAAAGCCTGCAGAAACAAAGAACTGAACACGATCAGAGCCTCCAGATATATTGAAATTGTGTTGGGTTCGTGTTGTGGTTTTACGTAGGAAATCTCCTGTCCAGTTCATGTTTGGGTGGAAAATAGGGTCAGTTCCATTGCGATAAAGCTCTATATCTTCAGCTGAAAAGCGTGGAGTGTAGGCACCACCCGATACGTATGCATCGTTTTTCAAAGCCTCATTGTAGAGCTCACAATACTGTGCACTGTTCAAGTAATGAGGCAAAGCGGTAGGCTTTTGGATAGCAATGTTACCCGAATAGCTCATGCGTGGCTTGCCCTTTTGACCTTTACGGGTTGTAATTAAGATAACACCATTCGCACCACGCACACCATAAATGGCCGTAGCCGAAGCGTCTTTAAGAATACTTACCGATTCAATTTCATTAGGATCAAGGCCATTATAGTTCGGTCTTTCTACGCCATCAATCATCACTAAGGGTGCCGTGTTATCAGAAAATGTGCTCACACCGCGAATCAACAACGTTGAATTGTCTTCTCCCGGAGCACCACTTCGCTGCATAGCAATAAGTCCCGGCATCTTACCAACAAGCATATTACTGATGTTTGCCTGAGGAGTTTGCACGAGATCCTTGGTGGTTACCGATGCGATTGAACCTGTTACAGAAGCTTTTTTCTGTGTACCATAGCCCACAACTACCACTTCATTGAGGTCTTTTGCAGCGTCTTCATCGAGTGTAATCTTGAGGTTCGTGTGATTCTTCACGGCAACATCGCGCGTAGCGAAACCGATATAAGATACTGTCAACGTTCCGTTTTCGGGAACATCTAACGCAAATTCGCCGTCAGCATTCGTCACCGTACCGACTTTTGTGCCTTTAACAAAGACACTGGCCCCTATGATTGGTTCTCCATTTGCATCGCGAACAAGACCCGAAACCTTACCTTTTACTGGTGCCGAAGCTGTCTTTCCGGCAGCTTTTACAGTCTGTTGTTCTGCATTTTCAGTCTTTCCTTTCACCAAAACGATAGTGTTATTGTTGAAAGAATACTGAACTCCAAGAGATGAAAACACTTGATTCAGTGCCTTCTCTAAGGGCCAATCCTTACACACACAAGTGACTTTAGACTTCGATTGAAGTACATTGTTGCGATAAACAAACGTGTAGTCGGTCTGCTTCTCCACTTGGCGAATAAACTGACTAACCTCTTCATTGCGAAGATTCAGGCTCACTTTGCCACGCTGCGCCATTAAGATTGTCGGACAAAGTGATAGCACTATCACCAACAATAAGCGCAGAAGGCGTCTCCTTCTACTGTTAAGATTGTCTGTCATTTGATATATAGATTTTAGTTATTGGAGTTTATCTAATTTCTATTTGGTCATGATTGATTGTATACTTGAATTTATATTGCATGCTCAATGAACTGAGAACACTTTCTAAAGTCTCATGGTAGAAGGCTCCGGTTAGTAGGTCATCACCTATTCGCTTGTTGTCAAGCATGATATGAACACCATACCAATCTTCAATTTTCCGAAGTACTTCACGCAATGGTTCGCTATCAAAAGCAAGATAACCATCTTTCCATCGTCCGTCGATATCGGTGTCGTTGTCACATATTTGCATGCTATGTGCCGAAGGTTGATAAATAGATTTACGACCGGGAAAAAGCCGATAAGACTCTGAAAGTCCCTTAGCCGTAAGGCGAACAGCACCAGAGAACAAAGCCGTTTCAACCTCTCCTTGCTGACAACGCACATTAAATTTCGTGCCAAGCACCTCAATCTGCATATCGTTCACATGCACTCGAAATGGACAATTAGCGTCTTTGGCTACATCAAAATAGGCTTCTCCTTTCATCAACACCACCTCACGATGCTCTCCCGGCATGATATTATAGCGCAAACGGCTATTGCCATTGAGACTCACACGACTGCCATCTGGAAGCATTATCACACTTTTGCTGCCGGCTTTCACACTGACATAGGTATAAACGGGAGCCGAAGGTTGGGACGATTGAAGTCCAAAATATGCGCCACCCAGCAACGATAACACCACAACGACTATCGAAGCATAACGCAAAAACTTGTAAATGCGCCGTGGATGCTGTTGTTTATGAATGCCATGTTGAAGATTCTGCAATATTCTTTGTTGGGTTTCACCACTCATTTCAGCTGATTCTGAAGACAAAGAAAAGTTATCGCACATCAAATCCCATAGCGAATCATCTGTCAGTTGAGGCACTTCGCGCTGCAATTCCGCCAAGTCTTCACGAGACAGTTGACCCAAAAGGTATTGTTGATATAAATCTTCGATACGTTTTTCCATAATCAGTTAACTACTGAAATATATACGCAAACGACGGAATAGCATACCAAACAATAACATTTATTAACTTTTTTACCTTCTCACGCCTATCCAACTAACCCTCATAATGAACGGAAACCAGCCTCCTATCCTACCTTATAATATTTAAAGGCCTTATTAAAAAAAAGTCAATAGTACTATATCCGCGCCAAAAATAACATGCAATTTTTGAATAACAAAACTCAAATCACAGCCTTGTTTTGTAAGAAATATTATGCAAAAACACAGCCTTTTTTATCCAATTAAATAGAAGTAACAAACCAAACAAATAGCCCTCAGCTTAAGGGGTAATTCAAACGTCGTTATTCCCCCATATAACCTCGCTCACCATTTGCCGCATTTCACCCCGTAATTAGCGTCATTTCGTCGTGTAAAATGCCTCTAATCACACGCTAATTTGCCTCAAATCATTTTAAGCTTTATTACCAACTATGTCACCCTCACAATTGTTTCACCTCGCAACTGCGTTGGTATTGCGCTATTATCCCAATGGATGAATTTCGCAATATAAATGCGCTCATGGTGTAACTCGGTAGATTTTATGCCAGCATTTCAATGATTACATTTACCATGATGAATGTTCTCACCACGCAACTCGGTACGAGTTGTGTCTTTGATAGCCCGGGGTTGG